>Ga0233437_1002499_pt1 | contig 27464 bp, 23 predicted proteins | sample SI_122_August201_FD_182714 | JGI IMG/M metagenome (GOLD analysis project Ga0233437, IMG submission 182714) | Seawater microbial communities from Saanich Inlet, British Columbia, Canada - SI_122_August2016_200_MG | ecosystem: Environmental > Aquatic > Marine > Inlet | place: Canada: British... | reverse complement strand
GGTACCGGCAAGGTCTTAAGACGCCTGTTGCACGATGATGCGAATTGAGTAGGCGTTGTATCTCTGTCTGTTTTCAGAACCGCATTAGAGGAGAATGGGATGATGCCCAAACCGAAAGATGTTTATGAGATCCAGCCCACGCATCATTTTTTGAGGCTCAGGCAGAGTTTCCTGAATTTGACGCCGATGATGGAAATCGAAAGAACCCGGTCAAACACAAGGGTCATGATGGAGACAGAAGGGGAGCCCATGGAGTTACGCCGGGCCAAGGCTCTTGCTGCCACTTGACAGACAACTCCTGCTATGTTTACGAGGGCATAACATCAAATCTCGATTAGTGCCTTTGAACACCGGCAGGAATCAATTTATTCACTTACACGAGAGCGGGTAGGAGAGATAACAAAACGCCATCTTATCATTCATATGCAGACATTTTGGTTATTAATTCATTCCTATAATTAATAGCTGTTTCCACAGATGCTTTATGCTGGCAGCGTTCTTTCATTACAATCCTCAATAACTGATGGGCCTTTTTTAAACGATTTCGATTAACATGTTCATCGAAGATATTTCGTGATTCTTTGACTATCCAGACAGCCTTGAGAAAAGGATCGACTTCGTGCGGCTTTTTTAAAAATGCATTTTCTAAGTAGTCATCGATGGTTCTCAGGCTTTGATCATATGTTTTATTGGCGATCACCTTTGCGGATTCTTTATTGCCTACTGCCAGAGCCATCAGAAAATCGTTTATGTCGGAAATATTGATGATCATCTGTTTTTGCAGAATCAGATCCCTATTTAGATCGGGTATATTATTTAAATTCTTTTTGGCCAATTCTTTCAAGATAGGGATTCTTGCGTATAGAGAATTCAGAGTCAACATCACAAAAACGATACTATTTGCAGTCTTTCCGTCGCTGATAATCTTGCCCGGGTCATTTTCCACGATAGCCTGACATGCCCTTTTCAAGTCCAGTGAACTTATGGTTGCTGTTAGAATTGAGGTATCTTTAAGTTTGGCATTCAATGCAGTCAAACCTGCCGCATTATTTTTTATTTGAAGCAATCTTGGGAGTTTAAGAAGCTTAAGATACAATTTTTCTGACGCTCTTCGTACTTCAGGATGAGCACTGTTCTTGCCAATTTTAAACTCCCGGGAAATTTGTTCTCTGATGATTTCCAGGTATTTTATATATATTGTTATAAACCAGTTTGAGTTAAAAATGCTGACACCTTCATTGTATAAGGCCTTCGTGATCCTTATTAATGGATCGTGTAATACTTCCAGCTTGTTTCCGGACAGGCCGCTCTGTGATGAATCGTTAAACTGCTGAATTGCTTTAATTGCCTGCAAGTCGGCTAAATGGGGAAACCGTTTCAGTTTTTTATTGATCATATCTCTAGCATTAGTAATGCCTTCGCGTTGAGAAAATTTTTTAACCTCGTTTCTAAGCTCCGTCAGATCAGGATTTTTCCTAGCGAAAAATCTTTTCCTTTGCTTGGGGTAAGTAATGTCATTACCCAGAAATTTTGGCGAATCCGGAAACATAGCCAAGCAGTTGTCAAAACTTTCTAAAATCCGTTCAGAGACCGAATCCTGGTTTACTTTTATTTTCTCCATTTCCAACTTTTTACAATTTTTTATTGCAGTCAAAAAAACAAAAATCAGCTTGAGTTGCAATCCCAAGGTTCTAAAGATAGGAACAGCCTATATTTTTCTTACGAAATTCTGGAGTAAAAAGTACAGACTTTTCAAAAAATTTGCAAGGGGTCCTTTTTCTCATCAAATCCTGATCGATCATGGTAACATCGTTGCTGAACCTACTAACAAGCAACTCTCAATCGACGGGGAGGCTGCTATGATCCAATGTCAAATTTGTTAGGCAAGCGAAAAAATGATCAAGAACCTGGAAAGCAGTTTAGAAAACAGAAGACAAGCTTTTAAGGGCGGTTTGGAAGGAGAGTAATCAGCTCAGATTATGTTATTATTAAGAAATAAAACAATCAAGCTGTCGTCTTATTGTCACTTAAAACCGGCATCGAAATCATTTTCCCAGCCAATTTCGATCAGTTCCGCTGCATCTTTCACTGGCGTTTTTGGGCGAAATCGTTAAGCTGATGCAGGAACCCTATCAATAGAAACAACTGATTGCTCTAAATTGATCCAATCATTTTCTGATACTCTAAGTTCATGATTTTTGGGAAAGGCAATGGGTATTTCCAGCTTTTCTCCAGTAATAAAATGGTGTTCCTCCAAGTCAAATTCAATCTGTTCTGTCTTGACCCACTTCCCCTTTCTAGCTTGAGTGTGATTCACGAAATCAACAGAAAGTTTTAAATGACCATCAAGAGCAAAACGGTATAAATCAGCTACTTTCGCAGGTTCACCCAGCACATTAGAGATGTGAGCCGCTGATTCATCGAGAGTTAGCCACTCTTTAAGTTTGAATAATTTGCTCATAACTTAGAATCTGAATTTTGACAAACAGTGGAGGATTTTTGAAAAAGAAATATAACTACGCAGGTAGATAGGCTGAAGGCTTGTAGACTGAAGCTTGTGGCAGTCTGAAGGGACCGGTTTCTACTTTTTCTTTAATACTCGGCGACAAATCGAGATTCGCCATTTGGTAAGGTAATTCAAGAAATTAGCGCGATGCATTCCCGCCAGGTCAGGGAGGGAACATTTTTGGGTTGATACTTCGAAACATCAATGACGTTAACTTCATCGAGTATTGTTTGCGTATTGCTCTCTGTGCTGGAAAGTGTGTCGGCTTTAGCTCTGAGCCCCCTTAGCTTGTTTGAATAATGGCCGTTTCAGGGTAATCGCATGAAAAACTCAATAATAACGGGCAATCCATCGAATTTGTTGAGCTGAGCCTTGCTGCATGAATCAGCCGAACGGGAGTTTGGTGGAACGGGTTGATGCTATAAATCGGATCATGCATGAGTGTTAAATTATCATTTGCCTTGAAATAAATCCTCAAGAGTCACCATTGATGGTTGTAATTGATGAAAATATTTATTTGGATTAACACCGTTTGGTGTTACATAACAGATATGGATATCTTTTCGAGCCTTCTTTTTTGATGTCAGGTACCTTCTTAAGTCTTCTTTTTTTATTACCAGATCATTAATATCTGACTTCGATAGCTCATACTCGCCCTCACAATATTTCATTTCACATATGGAGATGACATTATCTGCTCGTTCGAATAATAGATCGATCTGTGAAGACCTTTTTCCATTACTGTCATAAAAATACACCGTTGACGGCATACTGAGGATCTTGTGAATTCCTAATGTTTGTCTGATTTGATACTCGTGTTTCCGACAAAGTCTTTCAAAGGCAAACCCTCTCCAGCTTTTATACGCGTTTCCTTGTACTTGATTTTGAAAATAAAGGGTATTTGGGCTATCGATAATTGACCGGGGAGCCGACTTGATCCATTTCAGGTAAAACAAAACGAATTCATCCTCAAGGCGATAGACGGCACCTTTATTCTCATTATACAAAGGAGGTTCTTTCCGGATAAAACTACTGGAAACAAGATTATCCAAAATTCTGGCCATGCTGCCCCCTCTGAATGATTGGAACTTATTGGTCAATTCTTTCAGCAAAACACCTTTCTGCCTGGCTGCTACAAATTCCGTTACTTTTTTGTGGCCTTCCGAATTTTTAAATAGAGAACTGAAAATAAGGTCGTACTCATCGACAAGCCGTCCGTTAATGTCAAAACACTCGTCTTCGATATTTTGATAAATTGACTTTTGTGGACTTAAAAAATTTAAATAATAGGGAATTCCCCCTAGCAGCATGTATACTTCGGCTACAGATATAAGCGACAAGTCAAATCCACGGTTCGAAAGATATTTTTCTGTTTCCTCAAGTGAAAATGGTGACAACCTGATTTTGTGAGTAATTCTTCGCGAAAACCCGGCTTTTGCATGGATGAGCTTTTTCAACATCCACGAAGCAGCACTTCCGCAAACAATCACCTTCACATTTGGCTGTCGTTCAAAAGTGGTATTCCAGGCCTGGTCCAGTGCTTCAAAAAAACCTGAACGGGGCGTACAAAGCCAGGGAAGCTCATCGAAAAACAGCACCAGTTTTGAAGACGTTTTTTTTAACCGTTCTACTTCTTTTCTGAGAACAACAAAAGCATTTTGCCACGAATTCGGCACCGTTATCCCTCTGCCAAATGACCTTTCAAACTGATAACTAAAATTAGCCAACTGATATTTAATTGGCGCATACTCTCCCGATTCCCTTTTTTGTCCAGTCAGTTCAAAATAGATTACACTCTTGCAAGATTCAAAGAAGTTTCTGACAAGATAAGTCTTGCCTATACGTCGCCTCCCATAAATGGCAACAAGCTCTGATGATTCCGATGTCAGGACGCTTTGTAATATCTGTTTTTCTTTTTTTCTTGCTATGATTTCCATGGGTTATGCCAACCGATCATCAAATATCAAATTTGTTATTTATATCTGGCAAAATCGAGTATATTTTCTATATATCTCCTGATTAATCTTATAAATGGAAATATCAATCCTGCCAACCTTATTTCTCCAGTTATAAAGATTATATTTGGATATATCAAGGTATATTTCCCGTTATTTCCCAGTATAGTGTGAAATTACAAATCACCCAATCACCACTATTTAGCGTTTAGCAAATTTATTGCCGCAACGACAATTGTCACTCTTATTCCTAAAACAACTTGGAAACCGGAAAAAACTGGAAAACAGCTCTTGACTTTAAAAAAACCAAATTCTTATCATCCGTATACAGTTTGATGCCATCAAAACTTCCATGCTGGTGGATAAGGAAAAGGGCCGGCCATTGGAAGTGGAAGAGATTTGTGGTGCCGTCGATGCTGAAACATATTGAGACTGCGTAGTAAAAACCATATTCAGCGCTTTGACCAAAAATGGTGTTGGAAAATTCCGCATTAGTATTCCCTAACTGTAGGGTGATAGAATGAAATAGAATTAAAAATCGGGAAGTAAGATTTTTAGAGGGAAAAATTCCCAAAATCACAGGATAATTGATTTTAAAGGGCTACAGCGCAGGTGTCTTAAACGAAATGCTTGATATAGGGGAAAGATTGGTGGATGTTCCGGAGATTTGACACCTATTGAAAGCTACTTGCCGACTCCAAGACGCTCGCTGCCCACTGATTAATACTTTTACCATTGGCTTCCGCTGCTGCTGCGACCGCAGCATGGACTTCAGCAGGTATTCGCAACATTAGATTCCCTGAATATGGTTTATTTGGTTTTTGACTCAGCTTTTTGCATGCGTCAAGATAGTCATCTATTGCTTCCTGGAAAGAAGTTTCGAGTTCTTCAACAGATTTACCATGAAATCCGACAACATCTCGAATACCAATTACATGTCCAACAAAAATTCGATCTTCAGCATCAAATTCAACCTTGGCAAAATATTCTTTGTATTTTAAAGCTTTCATTTTATCTCTCCTATAAGTTCCAGGAATTTTCGAGCATCCTTGATACGATATCTCAGTGCAGCTTTGTCTGGATGTGGTCTGTGAAAATAAGCTCTTATTCCATCTTTTTCACATGTGACACTCGATCCAGATCCTTCTATGATGGCACAGCCTAACGCCACAAACAGTGCTTCAATTTTACTCCATTCAATATTTCCATTAATTGGATCAGTAACAATAGAAGATAGTGTTTTTTGGTGTTTTGAATTCATGTTTTAGATATATCAGCAAAAACACGTGAATGCAATCAAATATTGATTGCATTCACAAAAATGATTCAGCCCAAATCCCAGCCCTATTCATCCCAACATATAGTGTATAAAAAGTAACTTAAAGGACCTTCCGGGACACACGAATCTTCAGGTAAAAACCTTAAGGAACATATTATTATTCATGATTTGACGTGGTTACAGCAAGAGAGACAACTGATATAAAATGTATTGGGGTATGTTGGTGGAGATTGTACGGATTATTCCACTAAAAATAACTACTTTTGATCATCATTAGTCGATACTGAAATTGTAATTGTAAGCTCTTATACTGAAAGTCTTAACCAAATTCCTTCTAGCAAGAGGGACGATATGCATGACTTTCATTTTCATCCTTTCAGCTGGTATACGCCATTCAGAATTATCAAAATCGAATTCTTCCCACTCAGCACCACGCAGCTCACCAGAGCGTAAAAAGACGTAAGGGGTGATTTGTAACGCACACTGGACAACAAAAGTACCCTCAAAGCCTTGGATATTCCCGGATCGTTGCCGATGTATGGGTGGATGGTCAGCCAATTAATCAATTTTTATCAATGAGAAACTAGCTGTACCTTACGATGGAGGGTAAATGATTTTTGATTGGTGTGAGTGAGGAATTATTTAATGCTCAAGTTCGTCTTCATTTTTGGTTAATGTCAAAGGAAGAATAATTTCATTGTGCGCTTTCCATGTTTTCTCGTTGTTTTCGGATGTTTCAATAATTATCGTATAGTTACCTTCAACTGCAAAAACAACATTCATAAATCGAACATTGACACGGTGCCTTGAATTTGTTTTTGGAACTTTTGAAATAATTGCTTCTCTTGTCTGTCCGTTACCAGGAGGGATAATTTTAATGCGCACAGAAAACACTTTTTTCTGGTCAGGTACTAATTCCCAGTATGACCCAACGGCCAAACTAGGCAATGCAACAGGAATCCCATTTGTCATAATCTGATCTATCGCTTTGTAATATGTAGTTGATCCTGACTCTTTGTCAGTCAGAATATCATTACATATCAAAGTATATATGTGTTTCATCTGGCTTAATCCTTAATATTTTAATTTAAAATCTGTTGGTCCAGAGGATTGTGTAAAATCAGGTGTTTCACTGTTGGAATATTTATTCTCTTGAGTTGTAGGGAATGCAGCCGTTTGGATGCGGACCGTTTTTTTATAAAATATATCAGCAATTTCTTTTATAGCTGTTAGCATTGCTTCTCTTGCGGACTCTCTCTCTGATAATAAATAGTTTAGATACTGGTTCATTGATACACCTTCACGTTCTGCGCTTTGAGCAACTTTTTTGTGCAGAGATTTCGGCATGCGTAATCTTGTTTGGCCACTATACTCAACGATTTTTTCCGGTTCAGGAAGTTTTTTTCCATCTTCTTCGAATACTTCGATAAATCCTTCTAAAGCTACTTGTGCCTCTTTAATTGCTTCTTGCCGTGTCTCGCCAAATGCTGAAAGTCCCGAAAACTCAGGAACAGTCGCAATAAATCCACCGTCTTCATCGCTCCAGTTGACACGAATGGAGTATAATTCTTTATTCATTTTTCTCCTTAGTGGGTTTCTCTTCCTTAATGAGGCTTCCTTCGTTTATCGCTTTTAAAAGTTGTCTTACTTGGTAGGGGACTGCCTTACCATGAACATTTTGAAAATTCATGATTTCCTTTTTTCCAGGTAGGGTATAGATCCTATGTGATGTCCCCGGTTTTTTCATTTTCTTTTTTGGTTTTCTAAAAACAAATCCCGCCAATTCAGCCAATTTAGTGAGTTCTTCAAACTTTAAATTGTTTTGAGAGTCTTTGGCTTTTTTCAGCAATTTTTCGGCTTTTGTCATTGTAAATTCAATTTTGGTACCGTATGTGGTTACACTATCCAAAAAAAAATTCCTGCGCAAGTAAATTGTAACTTATATAATTAAATTAACAAGTTAAATAACAATAATAGTTAATTTTACCCCCTTCACGACAATTACACATCCGTAATATATTCAGCTAATCCCTTATAAGTCGTGCGCTGCCTCGTTTTCGCTTCTCACATTCACGACATGATTTTAGATGTATCGTTTTTATATACTGAATTACGGATTTTGATGGCTGCATGTGACAAGGAATGAGGCAAGTAGAAATTTATTGATTCATAGCAGGTATGCGGTAGATTTTTCCATCTTGTCCCCTGTACTTGGTTTTTTTCGATAGATTCCAAAAATGGAACCTGAATTGAAAAAAATAGGTAAGGAATGGATTAAGGGAGCTTTCTACTGATCACTAAAAATGTCCGCAGAATGTCCGGAGAGAGAAAAACCGTAAAAGCATTGAAAAGTTGGAAAGCTTAGAATGGCAGCAAATCCTTTGTTACTGTGTGGTACCTGGAGCCGGGATCGAACCGGCACGTCCTTACGGACACAAGATTTTAAGTCTTGAGCGTCTACCAATTCCGCCATCCAGGCAGGATGTTCTCGTTTGAGAGGTCGTGGGGGGTTTGGAGGCGACAATCGGAGTTGAACCGATCTAAAAGGTTTTGCAGACCTCTGCCTAACCGCTTGGCTATGTCGCCTTCAATTGGGTGTAATTTTTATTGTCTGCCGAAACAATAGCACCGGCAGATATGGCCGGTTCATTGTTTCAGCGTTATATTTATAAGTTATCGGCCTAATTGAACCGTGTCAAGATCAAAAAGGGAGGAGGAGCTACATATATCAACTTTCGTCTGCTGGATCTCCCGGGATTTTTAATGGGCGACATGGTCTGGTAATAGTACATCCAGTGAGATTGCAGGTTGCTGTTCCGGAGCAATCACCGGCATATTTCTGCTTGACACAAAATCAATCTTATCGGACAATACTCTATTATCAATACACGCTTATCCACGAAAACGCGAGCATGGTGGAACTGGTAGACACGCAGTCTTGAGGGGGCTGTGGCTTTGGCCGTGAGAGTTCGAGTCTCTCTGCTCGCACCAAAACGTCTCTCCTTCGATTTCTTAAATCCTTCCGCTGATTCAGCTGATGAATCACATCAATAATAGGTTGTTAAAAATATTGCTGGTGGGTTTGCTGCTGTTTGGTCCCGTACAGCTTCTTTCTGCAGAACTGGTTCTTGATGACGAAGCGCTGTACCGTTATGCCATGCACCTGTATCGCAACGGGGAGTATTACCGGGCGGTGACGGAATACAAAAGACTCTTACATTTTTTCCCGGAAAGTGGGCGGACAGACGAGACTAATCTCCAGATCGGTAGATCGTACATGGCTGGTGAGCGCATGGATGAGGCGACCGTATACTGGGAAAAACGACTTGAGCATGAGTCCCTAGAAGGATTGCAAAAGAATCGCCTTAAAGCACTTTACGGTATTTCTCTTCTCGATAAGAATCGTTTAAAAACCTTCAGCCTGCGGCGCAGAAATGTTGAATCCGGCATACTGGTTTTAAATGATGTCAAGTCAATGGACGATGAGGGTCGGTTGATACACGATTTTACCCGGGAGTGGTCAACTCGCCCCAAACCAGAATTCAAATCACCATGGTTGGCTGGTTCTATGTCCGCCATCGTACCAGGTTCGGGCAGCTTCTACTCAGGACGGCGCCTGGAGGGGACATATGCATTTTTCATTACGACGCTTTTCTGGTTGGCGACCGCTGATGCCATGGCTAACGAAGACGATACCTTGACCGGTGTCTTCGGGCTTTTCACTCTGGCATTTTATGGCGGTAACATTTATACGGCCGTCAACAGTACCTTTAAGTACAATGATCAGCTGGAAAGTGATGAATTGCACGGGTTAAGAAAAAAATATGGGATCTGGTTCATCCCGGAAACCAACCGCCGCAAAGGTCGTTTTTAACAGAAACAAGCAATTTCCTAGATGAATACGATACAAGAAGCAGAACTAAAGATTATTGAGGAAGAAGAGTATAATCTTCAGCGACTCCAGAGTTTTTCCCCGGTGGTCGAACAGAACAAGAGCCGCGAGGATATCCTGGATCAGATGGCGACTATCAGTGAGCAGATCCCGGAGGCAAGCGGTGACGATATGACCTCGCTGAATGAACAGCTGATGCGCTTGAATATTCTTCTGGCACAGGAAGAGCAGATGAACGAAGAGGGGGTGAACCTGAACAACCCTTACTTTGCCCACATCCGCCTTACGGAATCCGGGAGGACGAGGGATCTCTACGTGGGGAACCAGGTCTACCAGACACCTGACCTCCTGGTGCAGATCATTGACTGGAAGGTTTCGCCTATCGCCATGATCTATTTCCTCTATGAGGAGGGCGATGAGTACGAAGAGGAGATTGACGGCCGTCTGTTTGAAGGTGAAATGAAGCTGAAGCGGATCATCAAGGTTTCAAATGGAGAGCTGGTGCGTATCCAGCAGGGAGAATTACTGCTGGTCAAAGAGGATGATGATCGTTGGCAGAAGTATGTGGAACAGCGCTATCTTCTCAAAGGAGGCGCGGAATCCGCTACCCGGCCCGGCATTGCCAGAGTGGTGGATCCGAGATTGGGGATTGACCGACAGGGGAATATCAGGAAGGACAAACTCCTGCCTGAGATCACCGCCCTGATCGATCCGGATCAGTTTGCCTTGATTACCCGACCGGAAAGCGGTTTTGTGGTGATCCAGGGAACCGCCGGTTCCGGAAAAACCACCGTGGCGCTACACCGTGTTGCCTGGCTCTATTTTCGTGACCCAAAACGGTTTAACCCTGAAACCATGATGGTCATGGTGTTTAACAAGGCCCTGGCCACATATATTTCCAAGGTCCTGCCTTCTCTGGGGGTTCATAATGTCAAAACCGAAGTATTTGAGGATTGGGCCTCGCGCTGCCGCATTCGGCTTCTGCAAAGACGTCTGCCCAAACATTACTCCGACCGGACGCCGGTCAGCGTGATCCGCTTTAAGAAACATCCGGCCTTGCTGACAATTATTCGGGAGTTCATCGCCGAGAAGAACGAGCGGTTTAACAGAGAATTGGCTGATCATCTTGAAAGAAAGGGAATTCGCGATTTTCCCACCTGGAAACTGCAGCAAATGCCCTTTATCTCTCGCCTGTATACCCTGAATGAGTGGATCGAAGGCGACAAGACCATCAGTGGAGTGCCATTCAGATATGGTGTTGAGGTCTCCAGCCGCATTCAGCGACTGATTTCTGATTTTATAGACCCGGAAAAAACGCGCCTGGATATGGTGATCCTTTTCTGGGAGGAGCTTTTCACGAATTTCGAACACCTCCGCGTTCGGTTCAAAGAACTGGCAGGAGGCGATCTGAGCGACGGGGAACTATCTGCTGTAGGGGAGTGGCAGAAAAGTCAGTATATCCAGAGATTCAGTCTGGGGGAGATGGATAAGACAGACCTGCTGGAGATTTTTATCGGAGACGAGAAAAAACTGAATGAAATGCCCACCCTGGATTACGAGGATGATCCGATTCTGCTCTATTTTTATCAGCATCTGTTCAAGGAAATTGTCAGCAACGGGGGGGGCAGTCTGGAACTCTCCCACCTGATGGTGGACGAGGTTCAGGACCTGAGCCCGGTGGAACTGGCAGTATTGCTTAAAACCTTGAAAGAACCGGCCAGCATTACACTGGCGGGGGATGTCAACCAGAAGATGGTCGAGCAGAGCGGATTTATGGATTGGGAACGGATGTTTGAAAGCCTGGGTCTGCAGGGGGAGGCGGTTTCTACCCTGACGATCGGATATCGTTCTACCTTTGAAATCATGACGTTTGCACTGGAACTGCTCGGTGATCTGGCCAGTGTGAATGAAGTCACATCTACGCGGAATGGTCCACCTATCGAACTTTTTCATTTCTCCAACCAGGGGGAACTGGTCTATTTTCTGGCCAAAAGCCTCAAAGATCTGACCATCATCGAGCCCAATGCCAGTATTGCCCTGATCTGTCTGAACCCCGAAGACGCAACTTCGTACTTCCAACTTCTGGATAAGATGGAACTGAATGATCTGCGCCTGATCAGCGATCAGGATTTTCCATTTACACCGGGTATCGATGTTACCGACATCAAACAGGTTAAAGGGCTTGAATTTGATTATGTCATTTTGCTGGATGTAGACGGCGAACACTATCCAGACAATAACTATTCCCGGTATTTGTTGCATATCGGTGCGACACGTGCGGCTCATCAACTCTGGTTGATGAATTGCGGGGACCCCTCCCCCATTATCCCAGCACCGTTGCTGACCCGGATGATTCAATAAACAGTCATTTTCCCCCTTGACAAGACTCCCGAAGATTCATAAAATCATAACTATGATGTGCCAAGGTGGCGGAACTGGTAGACGCGCACGGTTCAGGTCCGTGTGAGCTTTTGCTCTTAGGAGTTCGACTCTCCTTCTTGGTACCATCCCTCAATAAAACCAACGTACCAATCTCTGTTTGGATCTAAACCTCCCCAGGACCCAAAACTTTCACACTTTGTATCACAGAATCTGTCTCACTTTCAGCCGAATTGCGTCTATTTCACAGCTGTAATTGGCATAAATAGTGCCTGAACGAAAAGTCCTCATTTTTGAATATCATCATAAGTGGAATTCATTTTGCTTGAAGTATTTGAAAAAGGGTTTAGGTATTAGCGATTGGCTTTTAGAAAGAACTTAACGTAATTTCAATATGTAAGAAGCTAATACCTAATTGCTAAACGCTAAGACCCAAAATTTTAGACTGAGGTTAAAAAGTATCACTATTAAAAATCGTCTAAAAAAATCGAGTTTTCGTTCAGGCCTAAATAGGAGTTTTGAAGTGACAAATGCCGACTTAACTTTTCAGAGATGAGATTCCGGGTTTTGCTAAAAAACGTGACCTGTGGTAACGATTGAAAAAGCTGATTTTTGAATCCCTTTTAATAAGAGGAAAATGAATTTCAGAGAACGTGTAAAAATGGCGCTTACGTGTCAGAAACCGGACCGAATACCCAAAGCCCTGGGTTTTTTCCCTCAGGATCTGGATATGTTTGAACTTTCTGATCCTGAGGGGCATTTTGCACTGGATGTGCGTTTTGCCGAATTCAAGTCTCCTGCCGGCCAGAGCAAGTTTCTGCAATATCTTGACCGACTCCCGACCGATGTACATATAGGAAGTACGGCACAACTTCAAACATATTTCGAATGGAATTATCATCCCGAAGCAGATGCTGAAGGGCCTCTTGGTTCCATTCGATCACTGGCCGAACTCAGCGAGTATGTCCTTCCCGATTTGACGCATCCCGGCCGATACCAGGGGTTGAAGAAACAGGTTTCCCAATGGCATGCGCAGGGGCTGGCTGTGGCCGGTTCTCCGCCTCATCTTGGTGGCGTGTTGTTTGAAATTGCTGTTCGCCTGCGGGGATTTGAGCGAATTCTACTGGATATGGTTTTACAGAAAGAGTTGGTTCATTTTTTTTTAGACCAGTTGACCTCAATTCTGCTTCATAACGCATTGATTCTCGCTCGAAGCGGGGTGGATGTTCTTATTCTGGACGACGATGTCGCTTCTCCGACACAATTGATGATCAGTCCGTCGATGTGGCGCGAGTTTTTCAAATCCAGGATGGCGAAGGTGATCAGGCTGGCCAGGGAGGAATCGCCCGAGTTGCTGGTCTTTTACCATTGTGACGGAAATTTCACCGAACTGATTCCCGACCTGATAGAAATCGGTGTTAATGTGATCAACCCGGTGCAGCCGGATTGTATGAACGCCCAAATCATAAAAAAGGAGTTCGGTGATCGAATTGCCATGTGGGGAACCGTGGGAACCGCTTCGCTCTGGACAGATGGGACACCGGATCAAATTCGTGAGGAAGTGCATACCCGAATTAAGACACTGGGGCCCGAAGGTTTACTTTTAGCGCCCGCCTACGACCTCGATTATGTTCCTGCCGAAAACATCATTGCATTTATTGAAGCCGTAGACAAATGGGGAGGGATTACTTCTCCAAATTGGAAATAATCTTTAGACCATTTCAGTGATAACTCTGCCAGCAAAACTCCCGTAAAATCAGGAAATTCCCCTTCACTAAATTACCCCCACTACCTTTTATATCCACCCTCTTAACCTGTAGTAACTCTTAAGTTTTATTGCTATTTTCCTGTTTATTAAGATCTTGGCTGTAATAAAATCCTGTCCCGCTCGTTCACAGGAGTGCGTTGTTCCTGCAGCATTAAAAAAAGAGGATTTTTTAAAACTTCAGCAACTCACTCCCGTGAGTAAATTTCATGAGGAAATCTGGCTTTATTCTCTTTTTGATGATCCCCGCGTCATGCTGCTGGATTCGCCTGTGCCTTTGCTTGAAGTGATTATTCCTGTGCATGGGATAAAATCAAAGAAGCTTGAAGTAATCTTACAGTATTGGATAGAAGGCAAAAGCATGTCTGAGGAACTCTCCCGGCTCAACAGACAAATTTTAGTGCAGACGATAATTGAGCTTGGTGGAGGCTGTCTGACAATCCTGACTGTATTCATGTTGGCTTACAGGCAGTTAAAAACTGCCAGCAATTCCCTTTTTGACGAAATAGAACAGCGAAAAATAATAGAGAAAGAGTTGAAACGATTTCGCCTTGTTTTAGATCAGGTGGTTGAAGCGATATTCATTACAGACATAAAAACAGGTCAATTTATTGATGTTAATGATGCAGCTTGCAAGCAACTTGGATACGATTGAGAAGAATCAAGGCGAAGGTCTTGATCAGAAAGCCCAATTCCAGTCAGTACGTCGAAAAGACCGGGAAAGTTATGTATTGGTCTGACACAGAACACATAATCTGTAGATCAGATTTTGTTGTCGGGAACAATACAGCAACTACTTTTGAGATCTGGTTTTCAAAAACATTATCCCGATACATCCACCCATCAGGATTATGATCTGAACAAGCAAGATCATCTGAATGGTATATTTGTGGGCTAGGGCCGCTGGACAAGCATCAAAGTTGTCCAAAGTACAATCACTGAGGGGTTGTCGATATATTCCCATTAATCGCATGGCATTTCCGGCCATGGGAGGTTGGATGCCAGCTGTTTTCAGTATATAGGTATGAGGAAGTTCTTCCCACTGAGGAGCTTGAATTTCGAAGGGAAACAGCTTTTCATCATCCAATTTTTTCTGCAATACATCACTTACCCTTCCGACTTTTTCCCAGGAAGTCACCTGAGGAATACTCGTAGCCAGGTACTTGCCTTCATAGAGCAATCCTTCTAATGCCCATCGGGTGGGTGTCATATTTGATAGCCAGTAGGACACCTTTCCCATATCTTTCAAATGAATAACGCTACCCCCGAACAGTATCATAAAAACCAGGAACAGAGGTAACGCATTAACAGCGGCCTGCTGGGAAGAGAAGATCGCAGAGAGTGTCATACCAATACTGATACCCACCAGACTGGTCAGATAAATAATCATTAAGACCTGGAAGAACCCAAAACCGAATATCTGTAGTGGGAGAAGCAAATAAAGAACAATGGCGAAAATCAAGATCTGTATAAAAATAAAAATGGCATTGGCGAAAAATATCGATAACACGTATGAAAAAATACCCAACTGATATCGATATTCTCTAAAGAATATTGGGAGTTCAGCATTGATAGAACGGATACTCATGGTAGCACCTAACCAGACCGGTACGATGCTCAATAGGGTAAGCAAACCGCTTTCCACTGCGACGTAGGCTATTCTTAACACTAATGCCAGCAGGACTGCTTGTAGAGCTCGAGAGAAAAGCGATTGCTTGTCTCGGGTCTGGCGTCTGAACAACCGTTTTGTAAAAACCATAAACTGTTCAAGTGGCCCTTTCGCCGATGTTGGGCTCATTGATGTTCGATTTTCACCGATCCGTTTCTCCGTGATGACCGGTTTCCCATTGTCTGATCGCGCATCTTCGTTAACTCTGATTTGATTCAATTTCAAGCGTGTCAGAGTGTATTTGCGGTAGGTGTCGTTCTCGATTTGGCGGTATTTCTTGACCCAGTAGGAAGAAGTCTGTTGTTTCAATAAATCAAAAATCTCTTGGGGAGAATCGACCTGGAAGTAGTATTTGGCCTCTGCAGCTGGGCCATAATAAGCGATTTCCCCTTGCTCTGTTAAGATCAGGGCTAAATCCAACATGGCCATTGTCGCCTCATACAGACTATGGGAAACCATTAAGACCAATAGTCCTTGAGATGCTAAATTCCTTAATAGTTGGAGGATATGACGTTCGGTGGAAGGGTCCAGACCGGAGGTCGGTTCATCCAACATGAGCAGATAGATGTTTTCCGATAAAAGCTCCAGGGCAAGGTTAACCCGTTTCCTTTGTCCTCCACTGATGCCTTTCTGTTGTTCATCACCCACGATAACATTGGCCGCTTTTTCTAGATCGAGCTGTTTAATCGTTTGCTCAATCAGTTGCTTTACTCTATCTGAGTCTCTCTCTATCCCTCTTAACGAGATAGAATAATGCAGTGTTTCATAAATTGTCAGATCGCGATGAAGGATATCGTCTTGTGGGACAAATCCGACTTCATAAAAATGATCGTTGTAGTATTCCCGGAATGAAATGCCATCAATCCAAACGTTCCCTCTTGTTTCATAACGGTTCAACAGCGAAAGCAGAAGAGTCGACTTTCCTGAACCGGTCGGACCGAATATGCCAACATATTCTCCGGTTCGAAATCCAGCACAGAGATCCTGCAGTATTTTTTTCTTTTTTGATGAAAATGGATTCCAGCCTACCTTGTCCGGCACGAAGACTTCATATTCGTGTAGTGTTAAATAGTGCTCTGGTGATTCTTCGAAGAAAATAAGACGGGTTTTTGAAAATAAAAAAACACGAAAGTTGCGCAGAGTGAATTCGATGAAAGCATCTTTGCCTCGATAGGTCTGATATTTCTTCCCTTTCACATAAAAAAAGAGCTGACCGCTGGCGCTGATATTAAAGGTATCCCCATCCAATTCGATACGAATACGTTGCCGCGGTTGCACAAGAGACGGGACCACCAGATCATTTTCTTCAGTAGCGCCGATGCTGATGACATTCTTTTCACGAAAGCCTTGCTTTTGAGACGCCAGGCAAATGTTTCCCCGCCCTTTTACCAATTCCGTGAAGAGAGCAATTTCCTCATCGTTAATATCTGCTTGATTACTCATTAATTCTCGTAAAACATCGATCAACATATTCCGCTGGTCTGGGTCGGCCACCAGGAAAAACTCCTGTAAAAGATCTGACTTGGGCATGGAATCTTCAAAACTGATACTTTGACGTATCAATTCTTGCAGAATAACTTCGGGAATTAAAAAATATGGTTGCAAGAGGGCAGACAATTCATTGGGTTGACTTTGCAACAGTGTTGAATCAGACAGCAAATAACACAATCGAATGGACAGAAACATGGTCCAGAAGTCTTTATCGCCTGGTGTCCATGCAGGGTTGGGGAAATCAGCAAATGTAACTTTTAAATGCTGGATAATGTCCTTTTTTATTTGCAGATATTGCTGGATTGTCAGAAGTACACTCGAGTTTTCAAATATTTCAGATAAATGATCAGTAATGCCGGGGATCATTTCAAAAATCGTTTGCAGAATTAGTTTTTCATGAAGTGATACAACACCATCAGCGCAGATGAGAATTTCAAGATTGTGCCATAATGGCTTTAACGCAATGAGGTCGGATTTATGTGACTGAAGGAACTCCTTGGCTTTCTGAAACATCTCTCTGGGCGAAGGTGGGGCATGAATCTTGTGCAGCAGTAATTCTTTTAATTCGGGGGTAAAATCAGAAATTTCCAGCCAGCGGCGAAACAATTTCTCTTCAATTTCCTCTATTCCGTCAAGGGCAATACAATTTATCAGGAATTTAAATCCGTCAAGGTCGACTTTCTGGTATTCCTTGACCATAACATCAGCAATATACTCGGATAATGTTTTTTGTTGTTCATCAGTCGTATCGGTAAACTGAAGAACGGTTTCATGTTTTTCCTTATGTTCAATCCCTCGAAACACCTCTCCTGTCAGTATCAGATCCGGCTTAAAAAAAACATTGACGCTATCCCCTTTAGATAGAGAGCATGTACAATAAAATTTAATGGAAAGTACGGATATATCTACGCCGTGGGCCAAGAACCCACCCTTCTTCAGGACGTCTATTTGAAAGGTTTCTTGAAAGGGCAAACGTAGTTTTCGTCTTTCAATCTGCATTTAATCTCCCCCTTCTTGTTCATCTGGTGTATAACTGTCTTCCTCTGGTCTTTTCATTCTTTACACAAAACGGAATACGCATCATTTGACCATCATCATCAGTTTAAATTCCCCTTCTCCTCCCATGGAGAAAACGACAATCATATACGACCCATCCTTTTTCGGTTCCCAGGTAAGCAGAGACACCCAGGCGCCTTTTAGAGCATGACTTTTGGCTCCTTTTTCCCCTTTTTGGTTTTCATCAAAAACACCTACCTGAAAATTTTTAAGGCTTGTCTCTCCGCAAACCAAAATAACATAAGTCAGATTCTTATGGGCAGATATCAAAAACCCGTCATATTTTTGAGAAGAAGAAATTTGAGAATCAAATGATTTAATGACGCGGTTTATATTTTGTTTTTTCTTAATATGTTTATATCCCTGGTTTATACACTCTTTAGTCTGTTTTTTTTCCGGTTCAGATTGAGCGAAACCTGATTGAGGCGTAATTTGAATGAGAAATGTTGCCATAAATAAAATATAAATCGGTATAAAATTCAATTTTTTCATTTAGGCCTCCAAATTCTCAAAATATATTGAAACAGGATTAAGGTATCTTTTTTCTTACGTTATCTTCCAGTATATTCCAACAGATCAGTAGCGTTTATTTCCTAAAACAGGGTTAGAAACTTTTCTGTTTCTTGAATAACAATTTCGACCTCTTTTGGGCCTAGTTGATCAGGTCCAGTTGCTTTCTGATATAATTCCATCGATTTTATCAGAGAATTAATGGTTGAGATGGACTTTCCTTTCTTTTTAAACGCTTCTAAATTCTCAATGATAAAACCAGTCACTTTCGGTTGGTGGAGGAGGCTCTTTGCGTGCCTGTAATTATTTCTTTTTTTGATGGCTTTCGCCAATAGATTCTGTGCCTGAACCCATGAACTGCCCTGCAGAATACGAGACAAAAGGTTTGCACGCTGCTCTCCGTCGAGCCTGGAGGCCAGGGAGGTAAAACCTCTATCTATTTTTTCGATAAGTTCAATTCGGGAAATTGATCGGTTTTCAAATTGAAATCGAATTCCTTCAAACATGTTAAAATAGTTTTTCGGTACCTCCAACGCAAGTAATCCTTCCCGGATTTTGATAAAATGCATTCCGAGCGTTCGATCATCCATATTGTCCATTCCCATGGAAACCATGGCCAAAGTTCTTCCAAGATAGATTGCATTTAATATTTTATTTGATTGATCATACTGATATTTCAAAATGTCTTGAACTGTCGCTGCTTCAACCTGAATCTTTAGGGATTTTCCCTGCATAATCATCTCTACTGGTGAAGGAATCAGAAGATTTCTCTTCGCGGCTTTTCTTACTTTATCCAAGTCGATTGCTTCAGAAATCTCTTTTGTTACCGAAGCATTGATATTTCCGGAATAGATAAACACCGGCAATATCAATAGAATAGCTATCATTATTATTTGTCTCATAAGACTCTCCTGGCGACGATAATCGAATCGAAAATAGAATTTTCACTATTGCCCAGTGTTACAAATCGGTAGTAATGATCTTATCAAATTTCCCAAAGAAACCGTAATAAGGGCCAGGTAAGGATTTCGTTGGACAATCTGCTTGTTCAGTTAAATTGAGCTATTTGAGAGGATAATGGATCGATAATTCCCAATTACTTACCATTTCTTGGGAAATAAGCCAAGAGGTTATCATTCAACAACGGAAGAGAATCGAAATTCATTGGACTGAACTACGACGATGATTCCTTTATATTGCTGCAGATTCCTAAAACCGGGGATGAAAGCTGCCGGTTATTTTTGAAGACATTTGCTCAAAAGTATAAAATTGTTGGTTGGATACCCTGGGAAGATGATTTATCTGTATGACGTTTTAAATGGCTGATGAAAGAAATGGTTGTTAAATGTCTTGCACTTCTATTACTAATTCCGTAGGTCAGTGAATTATGGCCGTTGGAATACCGGTAAAAAAAAGTTTTTGGTCTTGAAACCTGAATCTATTCATATTAGGATAGGTCGATCATCAGAAAACCGGGTCAGTTTTTGCTTTTTTGGTAAGGCTTAGAAATAGTACATTCAGGGCCGAATAGAAATTCCAGATCAGCTTCGATCTCAGGAAATTTACTCCGGTTCGTTGAAAAACGAACCGGTTCAGCAGGATCCGATGTTTTCGATTTCGATCTCTTTTATGGGATCAAGTTTTAAGGAATCTGTAGCCAAATCAAGCAAGAATGTATCTTCGGGACGACCGATCCCGAATAAAGAATACATAATCCGCCTGGTAGAGATTACAGAATCTGAATTTGTATTAATAAAAAAAAGCGGAACAAATGATTCGTAACATCCTGTTTGTAATGATTGCTTCCCTCTTGATCTCATGTGCCAAGGAAGTTGCCAAAGAAGTTCCCAGGGAAGTTGCCAAAGAAGTTGCCAAGGAAGTTGCCAAAGAAGTTCCCAAGGAAGTTCCCAAGGAAGTTCCCAAGGAAATAAAACCGACACTCGCCAAAGAGATCATTGATTTATCCGAACTGAAACAACCAGCTGTCCTGTATTTATCCGAACTGAAACGACCAGGTGTCCTGACTCCCCAACAAATAGAGAATAACAGAAAAATCAAAACGGAGTATTACAATAAACAGGAGCTGCTTCTAAAAATTGCAAAACTGGACAAAAAAGAACGAAAGGAATTTGAGAAAAAACAGGAGAAAATAACCAAAATAGAGAATAAACTGGCCGAACTGTTTTCTGAAGAAGCGACTGACAAAGAAAAAGATGTCGTTAAAATCATGGAAATTGTCACTAGCGCCAAAGAAATCGGAATCCTGGCTAAGATCTTGAGAGAAAAAACGAAAATGAGTGAAGAAAAAATCCAGGAAACCTTGAAAATAAAGGCACAGCTGATGAAGGAAAATAAGGCACTTCGTTCAGACGCGCTGGCCAAAATTCATGCCCGCCTGTTGAGAAATAGAAAATTGAAAATTGATTCTGCATTTTGCGCAAAAACGTCACCACTGGATCAATTTGTGATTACGCCGGTTAAATATCCCCTGGACGTTCATACCGTTGACCAAAAAACGGTCAATGCTCTGTTTGATGAAATTTATGATATCTGTGACGAACTCTCACGATATCCGGATTTAGTATTACGGGTAGAAGGGAATTGTGACGAACGAGGGTCCAGCACCTACAATAAAAATCTGGGGGATTATCGTTGGTCCGGGTTAATTCCCTTGCTGAAAGCGGCACAGATGGACGGAAGCAAACTTCGTGGTGTCAGCCGGGGAGAAGAATGCCTGACTGAAAGAAATACAGATGATAAGGAAGCCTGGTGGGCCGAAAACCGACGATCTGACCTGGTGTGGGGTTTGGGTTCAAGTAAACCACAAAGGGAAATGGGGACGATAACTTTGGATAAGGGGGTGCTCCAGATTTTTAAGGCGGAATACGGGCAGTTTCTCAAGAAACGCGGAGCGGTGCTGGCTGTTTACGAAAATGATAAAATAAAGACTGGGGGGGATTCCCAGGCTAGAATTGTTTTTGCCGCTGACGGCAGCAAAATAAAACTTTTTTCACGGTCACAATTCACTGTCAGTAAAATTGATCACAAAGGCGCGTTAGTCGATCTCTTAGCAGGCAAAGGTCAATTTAGTGTGGTTAAACAGAAAAAAAGAGGACGTCGATTCAGAGTACGCACAGTGAATGCCATGGTGGCGGTAAAAGGTACTGAATTCATCATCGGGGCTGAAGAAAAAACAACCAGCGTTTTAGCGCTGCAAGGAACCATCGGTCTCTCAAATATGGCTACGCCGGAAATCGAGGTGGAAGTCAGTAAGAACAATGCTTCCAAGGTTAGCGGGCTTTTACTGCCAACAGAACCTGTCGTCGTTTCCAAAGAAGACCAGGAAAAGATTGTGAAAGCAGACTCTATCAAAATTTTCAAAACGATCAAATATGGGAAACCTGTCACCATTTCTAAAAAGAAAATTCTACCTCTGGAAAAACCAGCTCCGGTAGAACCAGCTCCGGTAGAAACAGCTCCGGTAGAACCACTTCCGGTAAAACCGCTTCTGGTAATTCCAGACACACTTGAGCTTTATACTATCGCTGGAGACAGCCAGATAAAAATAATCTGGGATGATGTCCCCGATGCTACCCACTATAACCTTTACTGGAGTAATCAACCCGGCGTTAATAAAGCAAATGGGAATAAAATATACAACCTGAAAAGTGGCTTTATTCATCGAGACCTTGAAAACGGAACACCTTATTATTATGTATTAACCGCCGTCAACGATTCAAGTGAGAGTGTTGAATCAATTGAGAAAAGAGCTACACCACAAATTTGGCTTTTCCGGTTTTTTCAGGAACAGCAGGAGAAACTAAAACGGATATTATCCAAATAAGCCGGGACAGGGTCAGAAACATACCGACCTTGTGCATCTGCAAATTATTCTTGCCGTGCATCAGAAGCCCCCGTTTTTCATCCGTAACAATGCCTGTTTTCTGATCCTTCCCGGGATTGAAGTAAGAAATCTGGCTTCAAAAATTATTTCTCTGTCTACCAAACGGCTGGTGGTGGATATGTCGCTCCGATAAGGCTACTCTCCGGTGTTGCTGGAGATGCTCGGTTCCAAGAAGAAGATCCTAAATACGGTATTGGCGATCACACATCCAGGTCAACGAGACAATGAACAGTGGCTCTGTCGGGACGCGATGGTGCAATCCCTACTCGGATATCGACTGACTGAAAACTATTCGATCATTCGCAACATCGCTGTAACCTGATTGAGATATGACAATGATCATCAAAAGAGGAACAGAAGGAAAATCATCGAGAGCAGTATTGGATAATGACGACCGTGTAAAGATGCTCACCTCTAAGTAAGGTTATGCGATTGTCCTGGGATGGGATAATGACAACCTTGTAAAGATGCTTTCTTCGGAGTAAGGTCACACGATAATTCTAGAACTCATGATATTAATGGTTGCATTTTTATAAAAATACAGCGAATCTATCACCGAGGATACAGCGAATCTATCACCGAGGTCATGGAACTCACCCCCCTTCGATTTACCGTAAACGGGTTTGATTTTTGACAAATAGTTACGTCACTCCTTCAATTTGATGGAGCCGACAGTTTTTTCAAACTTTTTGGTTTGAGTTGAGCTTTTTATAAAAAAAGCAAGCAAAGTCTGTCATCGCAAGTAAAATACGTCGTTTATTACGCTCAAGTGATGACCGGTATTTAATTCCGACTTCGTTTGTCATTGTAAGAAATAATCAGCAGTCACGATGAGTCAAGTGGGAAATTCAACGAAATTCTGCTTTGCGTCATTTTCAGAGTAATTATTGATGTTCAACTCAAATTTTATTGGTATACCGGTACATCATCGCTAAATTAAAAAAAGCTAAATTAGAGATGATTTTTGTAAAATATTAAATTTTGGAGGATAAAATGGTGCGGAGCCCTTTCATTATTATAGCTTCAGCAATCCTGCTTGTTGCGTGTACTCCTGTCGAACCTGCCAAGCCTGCCAAGCCTGTTGAGCCTGTCAAATCTGTCCAACCTGTCCAACCTGTCCAACCTGTCCAACCTGTCCAGCCTGTCAAATCTGTCGAATCTGCCATACCTTCCAAGCCGGTTATATATCTTGAGGACCTGGCCACATCCAAGCAGCTTGGACAGGCTGAAATTTTGGAAAACAGACAAATTAAAAAAACTTACCAGGAAAAAATGGCGATAATCGCTCAAGTTTCAAAGGAGGACATCAAAGAGCTGAAGAAAATACAGGCCGAAAAGGAAAAAATTCAAGATGAAAAGAAGCTGTTCACCGGCAAGCTGCTTAAAATGATTCAGAGTGACGAAATTAAAGCACTATTAAACGATAAGAATGTGGCAGATTTGGTGAATTCAGAGCTCAACTCGGAAGAGTTGGAAGCTAAGTTGAGAGAGAAAACTAATCTTAGCGACGATGAGATCAAAAAGTTGGTTGCATATAGTAAACTGAGAACTGAAATTATTGCGGCTAAAGACACTAAAGCGCTGGAAAAAATCTTAAGAGAGAAAACCAACCTGAGTGATGAAAAAATCAAGGAATTGGCAGCCAGCAAACATCAATTGGATAAGAAGGAAAAAGACTTAAAAATTGATGCTCTGGCTAAGATTTATAAACGGTTATTGCGTAATAGAAAACTAGGAATCGAAAATGCGTTTTGCGCCAAAACTGCAGCCATCGATCAATTCGTTCTGGCTCCAATTATGTTTGAATATGACGACTTCTCTGTTCATAAAAAAGCTTCCAATAAACTCTATTCTGAAGTCGATATGATTTTTGATGAAGCGGTTCGGTATCGGAATATCATTCTTCAAATTGAAGGTAATTGCGATGAACGAGGCTCCAACGGTTATAATAAATCCCTCGGAGATCGACGTTGGACAGGCATCACACCTTTGGTCACCAGTCAGCATTTCAGTACAAACGACATTCGAGGAGTAAGTAAAGGCGAGGAATGTCCGACGGAAAGAATAACTGGTAATATGGAAGCCTGGTGGCAAGACAACCGACGATCTGATCTGGTTTGGGTTTTAAGGTAGTTTGTTGTATTTAAATAAAATCATCAAGAAGGCAAACTCTAAATTATAAATAAACTTACCTAAGACAGTATGGGATCAACGTCATATATTGACGTCTTGTTATCTTCAGGACCGATTGTTAGTTCGATCTTTTTGATTCTGGTATTTATGTCTATTTATACCTGGACAATTGTTGTTGCCAAGGCGATACAACTGAGAAAGGAAGATAGACATGATACCGAATTTTTAAGTAAGTTCAACGAATCCAAGGACTTGACGGACCTTTTTGAGACGATTAAAATAATCGAGGAAATGGGAAAAGAACCGCGGGGACTGGCTGCAGTGTTTCATGAAAGTTATCAAGAGATTGAAGGAATTGAGAACCATTTTCCGAATCTGTATGACACCGATCAGGATACAAAGCTCATTAAGTCTCATATCGATGAGAACATCGGGAGAACGCTTGAACGGATGAAAAATCAGGAGCGGAATAGACGGGGAACTTTCATCGGAGTATTAGCAACTACCAGTAACGTGGCCCCTTTTATCGGGTTGTTGGGCACTGTAATCGGTATTATTAACGCGTTTCATGAAATCGGCAGAATGGGTAGTGCAGATCTGGCATTTGTGGCGCCTGCGATTTCCGAAGCCTTGATAGCCACTGCGTTGGGTTTGTTTGTGGCTATTCCCGCTTCGGTCGGATTTAATTATTACAAGAACTGGATTCAAAAACTGAGCGAAGAACACGATCGCTTTTGCCTGATTTTCCAGAACAAAATCCAAGAACGTTATTTTTTCAGGAAAGGTCAGCCAAATGCAGACGTCTGAAAAAAACGAATCTTGGTTATCCGAGATTAATGTGACCCCATTTGTGGATATATTGTTGGTGTTACTGATCATATTTATGGTGACGGCGCCGATAATGACCCGTTCAGTAGGTGTAAATCTGCCAAAGGAAAAGCTGGTCAAAGCAGGATCGCAAGAAAAACTCGATTTTAATAAAATACTTATTCTAGGCTTAACCAATAAGGGGCAAGTTATTTATCAAAAAAAGAAATTCAAACTGAGCCATTTTTTTGAATCATTTAGGGATTTAACCAGAAAACTAGATATTAGAAAGGTTTTTATTCAAGCAGATAAATCCGTTTCCTATGAATATCTGTTGCATCTGATGGTCTTTTTGAATAATCAGGGCCATGGCAATATTGGACTTGTTTTCGATAAAAAATAGAAGTTCGCCCCTTGAAAATCACTTCAAGATCGGATTTTCTGTTTCGCTTTTGCTGCACATTTCGCTATTCACGTGGATGTTTTTATACGCTTACAGCGAGGATGGCAAACTCCAAATTCTAGCTGAATTGGAGTCAAAAAGCTTGAATGTCGATTTGCTTGATTCGCAACAAATCAGACAACTATTGCTACCGCCCGGTGAGTTGGAAAAAACAGCGAAATTAGCAGTAGGTACAGAGGACTTACTGGTCTCAATTCAGACAAAAGAAGCTCTGAGAAGAGCCCAAGAAGTAACAGCTGAGAAGAAACCCACGGGATTTGAGCCACAAACTCAACCAGCTGAAACAGAGCCGGAAGAAGAAATAGTAGAAGAAGAACCTGAGCCGGAAGAAGAAATAGTAGAAGAAGAACCCGAGCCGGAAGAAGAAACAGTAGAAGAAGAACCCGAGCCGGAAGAGGAAATAGTAGAAGAAGAACCAAAAATAGAAGAACTGGAAGAAATTGTAGAAAAAAAACTCGATATCTTTAAGGAAGAACAAGAAATTGTAAAAGAAGTACCAGAAGTACTGGAAGAAGCCAAAGATATTGCTGAGGAGGTATCGGAAAAGGAAGTCACCATTGATGCGGTGGCTGTAAAGGTACCAGAAAAGGACGAAGTTCTGGAACTTGAAAAGGTCGAAGATATTATTGAGACCAAACCGAAGCCAACCAAGAAAGAAGAACAAAGGATTCGCCAGCGGGTTAAAAAAACGGCTCATATCCTGGTCAAAGCATGGAGTTTTAATCTAATAAAACGAGGAAGTGAGGCTGACAAGAAAACTGAAAAATCAACAGTTGACACTAAATCCTGGGAAGGTTATTCAAAAATACAGTCCGTCATTTCCAATAATAAAGCACTATTAGCGGGGACCATGCTTCGCGGAAAATGGAAGAGTTCTCCTATGAGTGAGGCGATGCTCCGAAAATACCTGCCTTTGGTAAATGATACGATTAAGCTTCATTGGCATATTCCTTTGGAACTAGATCCTTCCCTGCAGGTATTAATGAAGGTTAAGATAGCTAGAAACGGACGGATCCTGTTTTATGAGCCGGTGGAAACTTCCGGCAATTTTTTGTATGATCAATCGATTAAAAGAGTGTTTGCGAATCTGGTTCAATTACCACCACTGCCAGAGAATTTTCCCGGAGAGTTTACTGAAATCGGTTTACGGTTTAAATCCTCTCAAACAAACCTTAACTAGCGAGGTCGGCCATGAAAACTATCAAAACGAGTCTTTTTTTGTTTGGAATAGTTTGTTTTTTCAGTATTTCAGGATATGCTGCAGATTTTTATGATATCGATAATCCCGGAATTAAAAAAGCGACAGTACACTTAAGCGCTAAAAAGAGTAGTCGATTGAACAACGTTTTTGTCAGCAAACTAAGGAAATTGCTGGAGCAAACCCTTTTGTTTCAGAACGTCAGTGCTAAAGATTCGGCGGATTACATCCTGGAAATAGAAAAATCTGTAGAGGACAAAGAAATTGTTTTGAACCTGATCGGCGGACCCGGCAGTCAGGTTCAACCGAAGTATTTTGGTCTGCGCTTTCGAGGAACAGATTCCGGATATTTAAATCTCAAAGCCGCTCAAATTGGAAACAGGCTTTTGCAAGAGTTGTTCGGAATTAAAGGTTCCTTAGGTAGTACACTGGTCTGGTCAAATCTGGAGCAAAGACG
>Ga0233437_1002497_pt1 | contig 27471 bp, 27 predicted proteins | sample SI_122_August201_FD_182714 | JGI IMG/M metagenome (GOLD analysis project Ga0233437, IMG submission 182714) | Seawater microbial communities from Saanich Inlet, British Columbia, Canada - SI_122_August2016_200_MG | ecosystem: Environmental > Aquatic > Marine > Inlet | place: Canada: British... | reverse complement strand
ACAAGGAAGAGCTATATTCTTTAACAACAATAGATCAAAGTAAGATAGAATATTGTAAAAATATTAATTCCATGTTTTAACAACAGGAATCATAAAACACAAAATCTGCACAAAATGCAAAAAGTTAGTTGATTGATATCAACCGTATTCGCTTATTCGTGCTATATCTTTAAGTTTTAGAATTTTGATTTTTCGGCCTTGTGTCATAAGTAATCCCTCATCAGCAAATGCTGATAGTGTTCGGCTAGCATTTGAAGTTGTCATATTTGAAAGATCGGCCAAATCATTTCTGCCAATCGAAACATCCATATATCCATCTACCAGATTGTCACCATAGGTGTCGTGCAAAATGATTAATGCTTCAGCTAGTCTACCTCTAACATGTTTTTGGGTTAGATTAACAATACGGGTTTTGGCATCACCCAATTCATAAGCTAATCGTCTGATTATTTTAAGGGCTAATTCATTGTCCTTATGAACAACCTCAAAAACCTTCTCCTTATCAATATGGCAAACTCTTGAATCTTCAATTGCAACTGCTGAGGACATGTAATTACCTTCAGCAAACATGGCCCTAAAACCAATGAGCTGAATAGGGCGTGCAAAACGAATAATTTGCTCTTTCCCTCCAATTCCCTCTTTAAAAATTTTAACCTTTCCTTGATTCAAGCAAATTAGCCCAGTTGGTTTCATGCCTTCCTTGAAAATAGTTTCACCTTTCTTGAACTCACAATGAACTTTAGCTGTATTAATAAAGTCTTTGTGCTGAGTTGAAATGTGGGTGAATAGTGAACTATCTTTATTTAGGCATTCATGGCAACTTACATTGTCATTACACGAAAATTTACTCATCTAATTATTAATAATTGTTCACAAAAATAAGAATTCTTGTTGTATAACAATAAAACATCCTCAACTAAAGTTGAATTATATTTTAATGTAATTTTGGAGAAGAAACATTAGTTCATGGGTAAAGTAAATGGGATCATATTATGTGGCGGTAAGAGTAGTCGAATGGGGAAGGATAAGGGGCTTTTGAAGTTTGATGGAAAATCATTAATGGAAAATGCCATTAGTATTCTTAAGCCATATGCTGACCAAATAATTATTTGTTCCAATAATACTAATTACAAGCAATTTAACTATCCAGTCATTCCCGACATAATTAAAGATATAGGACCAGCTGCTGGTATTTTGACTGGATTAAATTATTCGAATACAGACTACAATATTGTGATAAGTTGTGATACACCCTTTGTTGATGCAGCTTTAATTGACCATTTGCTTTTATCGCATAAAAGTAACTTTGATGCTACTATTCCTGTTCATGGCCAACATGTAGAGCCACTCGTTGGTATTTATTCAAAAAATTTCATAAAAACACTGAATAAGTACATCAAACAGAATATATTGAAAATGAATAGAATCTTGAAAGATTCTATCAACATACAGTTTGTCGACATGAAAGACGAATTATTACGTAATAAAAACTTGTTCTTCAACATAAATACACCTTCAGATTTTGATTGTTTCAGGATGATAAAGAACTGAATATGCAGTTTAAAGAGTTTAAAGTGCATAATTCTCGAAATAAAACACATATATGAATTTGATTCATAATATATAACTATATTTATGTTGTTGAATAACAAGTAAATTATTGATTTTACTATCTCAGACATATATATAATTGCGGATGTTTATATATGTAAATAAAGTACGAATTAGTTAATATTAGTATATGAAAACTAACAGAAGAGATTTTATTAAAATATCTTCAGCCGGAGTTGCAGTTGCAGCAATAACACCACCTTTGGTAAAGTGGGCGTCTGCAAGCGCAAAAAGCAATAGTGAAATTTCAGAAGATGGGTTAAGAAGAACACCCACTTATTGTGAAGTTTGTTTCTGGAAATGTGCCGGTTGGGTTTATACAGATGAAAATAACAACATTAAAAAGATAATCGGACATGAAGATGATCCTCATTGCAATGGGCGCTTATGCCCAAGAGGAACTGGTGGAGTTGGCATGTATTCAGATGAAGACAGGTTGAAAAAACCAATGATCAGAACCAATGTTCGTGGTAAACAAGAGTTTAAAGAAGTTAGCTGGGATGAAGCGCTTGATTATGTTGCTGAAAAAATGCAGAAAATTAAGCGTAAATACGGACCTGAGTGTGTTGCTTTATTTAATCATGGTACAGGAGGAAAACAATTCTCCCACATGCTTAATGCCTATGGTTCAGCTAATGTATCTGCCCCTTCATATGGCCAGTGTCGTGGTCCTCGCGAAGTAGGTTTTGTAGGAACTTTTGGTGAATCAATTGGTTCACCAGAACCCTGTGATATTCGTGATACCAAATGTTTGGTATTAATTGGCTCTCATTTGGGTGAAAATATGCATAACGGACCAGTTCAGGAGATGGCAGAAGCAATAGATCGTGGCGCCTCAATCATTACAGTTGATCCAAGATTTTCAACAGCTGCTAGTAAATCAAAATTCTGGCTCCCTATCAAACCTGCTACCGACAATGCTTTGTTATTAGCTTGGATTCATGTGCTTATATACGAAGGTTGGTTTGACAAAGAATTTGTTGAGAAATATACCTACGGATTTGAAGATCTGAAGAAACATGTTAAGAATATGACACCAGAGTGGGCTTATGGTATCACAACCATCAAACCTGATGTTATTCGCAAAACTGCAAAGGAAATGTTTAATGCTTCTCCTTCAGTTATTATACATCCTGGCCGTCATGCAACCTGGTATGGTGATGATACACAGCGATCAAGACTAATGGCTATGCTGAATGCATTATTAGGAAGTTGGGGACAAAGAGGTGGCTTTTATAAACCTGAAAAAGTCAAGGTTCCATCTTTCCCTCATCCAGACTACCCAAAACCAACAAAGAGCTGGAGAGACGCCTTTCCAGATAAATATAAACTGGCTGGCTTAGCACTCTCGAATGCAATGTGTGAAGCAACTATTCCTACAGTTGAAAGAGAATGCTCCTTCCGCGCTTGGATAGTGTATGGCACAAACCTTATTAAAACGCTACCAGATAGAAAAACTACACTTAAGGCTATTCAAAGCCTTGACTTGATTGTAGTTATAGATACGATGCCTGCTGAGATTACAGGCTATGCTGATGTCATCTTCCCAGAATGTACCTATTTAGAAAGATACGATTTTGTTAGAGCTTCTCAACACAGAGACCCATATTTAGCTCTGAGAATGCCTGCTGTCCCGCCTAAATATGATTCCAAACCTGGTTGGTGGATTGCAAAAGAGCTAGGGCTGAAACTCGGTTTAGAGGAGTATTTCAAATATGAGTCTATAGAGGAAGTATTGGATTGGCAATTAAAAGAAGCTGGTAGTTCCTTGGAAGAAATGAAGAAGTTGGGTGTGAAAAAATATGATCGTAAATACGATGATTTATTTTTCACAGAAGGTTTGCCAGAAATGATATTTAATACGCCAACTGGGAAAATTGAACTTTACTCAAACCAGTTTGCTGCTGCAGGTTACGATCCACTGCCCAATTACACCAAACATATGGAACCGCCTCAGGGTTTCTATCGTTTAATCTATGGACGTGCACCTATGCATACATTTGGTAGAACAGCAAATAATGAAAACTTAACAGACTTAATGGATGAAAACAGCTGTTGGATTAATCCAAGAGTTGCCAATGAATGGGGCTTGAAAAACGATCAATACATTTGGTTGAAAAACCAGGATGATGTGGTGTCGACTTTCCCAATAAAAGTTCGGGTAACTGAACGGATTCGTTGGGACTCTATTTATATGGTTCATGGATTTGGTCATAACAATAAAAAAATGACAAGAGCACATGGAAAAGGTGCTTCAGACTCTGAATTAATTACACGTGTTATTGTTGATCCAATTATGGGAGGTACAGGTATGAGAGGCAACTTTGTAACATTCTTGGTTAACGATCCTAAGAAGGAGGTAGTATCATGAGATATGCAATGGCAATTGACACCAAAAAGTGTGTCGGATGTAGTGACTGTGTGGTAGCATGCCAAACAGAAAATGAAGTTCCAATAGGATATTGTAGAGATTGGATTGTGGAAGTGACTGATGGAACATATCCTGAATTGGAATTGGAAATCAGATCAGAGCGGTGTAACCATTGCGATAACTCACCTTGCGTTCGTTGTTGCCCAACTGGTGCAAGTCATTATAGCGATGGTGGTAGCGTATTGGTTACACATAATAAATGTATAGGTTGTGGAGCATGCGTTTCTTCCTGCCCTTATGATGCACGTTATTCTCATCCAAAAGGTTATGTTGATAAGTGTACTTTCTGTAATCATCGAGTTAAGAAAGGACAGCAACCCGCTTGTGTTTCTGTTTGTCCGACAAGATGTATGTATTTTGGAGATTTGGAAGATCCAAATAGTGAAGTTTCAAAAATTATGAAACTCAGGAAATACAAAACATTGGCACCCGAAGCAGGTACTAAACCACAAGTGTTTTATTTAATCTAATTGTGCAAAATTGAATGATGAAGCGAGTTCGTGAACAAAAGTATGTTGATAATAAATCGATTCGCGTTTCATATGATCTTTTAAAAATAATTATAGACAGATGAAAGAAGAAATTATAGTAAGTGGACGGATGAATTTGAATATTGATCCAGTACTTCATATCTGGCATTGGCAAATACCCTTGTATCTATTTCTGGGTGGCTTAGCAGCTGGCATCATGTTTTTTGCTGCTCTTTACACAATTCAAGGTAAAGAAAAACAATACCAAACAGCTGTGAAATGGAGTATGTTTCTGGTACCAATATTTATTGTTCTTGGTTTACTTATGCTTTTACTGGATTTAAAACATAAGCTTTACTTCTGGCAGTTATACACAGTTATTCGATTACAATCACCTATGTCGTGGGGAGCCTGGACTTTAATGATTGTGACTCCAATTGCTTTATTGTGGTGCTTAATGTATATCCGCGATTTACTTGATTTGTGGAAAGGTAAATTCAAACTAACAAATGGACTAATCGAATTTGCTTACAAAAAATTAGACCGATATAAGTGGATAGATACGTTTATTGCATTTTTGTATAAGTACCGCAAGGTTATGGCTTGGCTCATGATTTTTTATGCAGTGATTTTAGGTATTTATACGGGTATATTATTGAGTGCATTTAATGCACGACCACTTTGGAATACATCTATCTTGGGTCCATTATTTATGGTTTCTGGTTTTTCAACTGCAGCTGCATTAATCATGTGGATGTCGAAAGACTACAATGAGAAAAAAGCTTTTGGGCGTATAGACTTAATATTGATAGCTACAGAGGTTTTCTTCATCATTCATATGTTTATGGGATTTTTAGCAAGTACAGAAGTGCAAATTGAAGCTGCACGTCTTTTTCTTGGTGGAGAATTTACAGCCGTTTTTTGGGTATTTGTTGTAGGAATTGGATTGGTTATTCCTGCATTATTGGAGTCCTTGAAATTGTATGGATTCAAAATACCCGTTTTCCTTCCAGCATTTATGATCTTATTGGGAGGTCTTATGTTCCGATTTATTATGGTGGAAGCTGGTCAGGTAACTCGTTACCTTTATTAATTTGAAAACAACAAACTATTAATTATGAAAGATAAAAGTAAAACTTACTTAAATCCTTATTTGGCGGGCTTCCTATTAGGTATGACCATGTTGCTCTCCATATTTTTCGCAGGAAGAGGATTGGGTGCTAGTGGTGCAATGAAAAGTGTTGTGGTTACGGCATATGATGCAATTAGCCATAATGCAGTTGCAAATAATCATTTATTTTCAAAATATGTGGTTAATAATGAGCATAGCCCTTTGCGTTCGTGGTTGGTTCTTGAAGTTTTAGGCGTTTTATTAGGAGCCATAATTTCAGGTGCTTTAATGGGCCGTTTTAAACTAAAAATTGAACATTCCCCAAAAATATCATCCAAGCGAAGAATAATATTTGCCATTATTGGTGGAGTACTATTTGGATTTGGAACTCAATTAGGGCGCGGATGTACCAGTGGAGCTGCCTTAAGTGGAATGTCTGTTTTAGCAACAGCCGGTTTCATTTCAATGCTTGCTATTTTTGGAGGAGCGTATATTTTCGCATATTTTTTCAGGAAAAACTGGATTTAATCAAATTTTGTTAAAAACTTTATATTTAATATAATGGGACCTTTAATACCAAATGGCATAATATCTCCTGAATGGAATTTAGTAATTGCATTCATTATTGGGATAAGCTTCGGATTTATTTTAGAACAAGCTGGATTTTCTTCGAGTAGAAAATTAGTAGGTGTGTTTTACGGTTACGACTTTGTTGTTCTCCGTGTCTTTTTTACTGCTGCTTTAACCGCTGCAATAGGACTAACTTTTTTCAATTACTTTGGATGGATAAACTTGTCAGCAATTTATATTAATCCAACTTTTGTTAGTTCAGCCATTATTGGTGGATCAATCATGGGTTTGGGATTCGTTGTGGGCGGATTTTGTCCAGGAACGAGTGTGTGCGCTGCAGCTATTGGAAAAATCGATGCGATGTTATTTATTGGCGGAATCATTTTAGGAATCTTCTTATTTGGAGTTTCTTTTCCGCTGTTTGAGAACTTGTATATGGCAAATGATTTAGGAAAAATATTTGTTTTCGATTCACTTGGAATGTCTCGGGCCGTATTTGTTCTCATATTGGCAGTAGTTGCCTTTGCTGCATTTATCATTACAGCAAGAATAGAAAAGAAGATTAAAAAAGTAGATTACTAGAAAATATACTATGATAACTAGAAGAGCTATAATAATGGTCATTGTTCTGCTTCTTGCAGTTTGGCTTGTATTTTTACCCGAAAAGGATAATAGTATCAAGCAAATTGACCCTGAACAAATTCATTATGAATTAAATCAGAAAACTCGTTTTTTTACAACTGATGAAGTGGCAGATTTGCTAATAAATGAAGATCCATCACTTGCATTAATTGATATTAGATCGGTAGAGGAGTTTAATAAATTCAATTTACCGGGTTCTGTCAATATTCCACTTGAAAATCTTTTAAGCGAAGAATACGAGTCTTATTTTAAGCAAAACTATACAAAGAATGTACTGTATGGTAACGGAACTGTTTTATCTGATCAGGCCTGGATGCTTTTAAGAAGAATTGGTTATGACAATTTGTTTGTAATGCAAGGAGGATTAAACGCTTGGGTAGAGACTATTTTACAGCCTACTCTACCTGAATTAGCAAAAGTTGATGTTGGTGAAATGGATAAGTATTTATTCAGAAAGGCTGCAAGCCAGTATTTTGGACAAGGTGAGCAAGCTTCTGTTGTGGAAGAAAAAGTGATTAAAAAAGTAATAATTCAAAAAAAGCGTGTTGTATCAGAAGTTGCTGGTGGATGTTGAAATTTTGATTTAGCATGGGAGCAATTATTTATGCTGACCAAAAAGACAGAACTGAGACTTTGATTTCTGGAAATAATAACAAGAATGCAGCTGCTTAAAAATAAAGTGAACTGCTTCATAATAAAGTTTAAATACATGAAACGAGCATGAGTATAGGACTAAACACACACCTGTGTACCGAAACACTTCGGTGTGCAGGCACAAGGAAATGACTATATGCGAGTTCCCCGCCTGCATCGGGCAGGCATATGACAACTAAAAAACAATTATAAACAGATGAAAAACAATAAAAAAATCGTTAATAATTTTCTGATCTTAATCATTTTATTTGTGCTGATTATTATTGTTGGATTTCTGACAATGAAAAAACCGGAATATAAATATGAATTGGATCTCGAAACAAGCTTACAAGAAGTTATAAATGATACAACTCTGCTAAGACCTGAAAAAGCAATTTCAATCATTAATAATAAACATAGTCAGTATCGATTCATTGATCTCAGAAACCCAGCCGAATTTACTAAAGGACATTTGGAATCAGCAATAAACATCCCTTTCAAAGATTTATTATCACAAGAGTATGAAAGTATATTAAATCAAGAAGAGTTTGTTAATGTTTTATATGCTGAAACAGAGTTAGAGGCAAAGGAAGCAAAACTCTTATTAAGGCAAATTGGTTACATCAATAATATAGTTATGTTGGGAGGTTATCAATTTGTAACAAACTTTATTATGGATGGGTATAAAACAAAATCTGGTTTATACCCAGATGATAAAACGGCCTATGATTATGCCAAAATTGTTAAGAATACGAAAGGTTATGCGAAAATTGATCAAGAAATAAAACCAAAAAAAGTACTTGTTAAAACCAGAAAGGTTGAAACACAAGTTGCTGGAGGTTGTTAATACTAAAATTACAAACAAATGAAAAGGATAAATAGTTTAATTCTGCTAAGTGTTATTTTTGGTTCACTTATATTGTTTTCTTGCGGAAATAGTAAGGAAGACAAGTCGGAAGTGGAAATCAAGGGTCTGGATATTCCTGAATTTGACATGTTAATGGATCATTTAGAGTATACAGGTGATTTTATTAATAGTACAAAAACACCAAGTTATATTAAAGCTGAAAGCTTGCACGCAATATTGAATACGAACATCAATATTATCGATTTAAGGAAAAAGGAAGATTTTGATAAAGGCCATATTCAGGGAGCGATTAATGTTCCATTGAACAAGCTCATAAAGCTTCTCGAGGAAGATATATATCCTGCGAAAGTCGAAAAAAACATCTTAGTATGTTATACAGGACAGGAGTCCGCTTATGCTGCTTCTGCATTGAGATTACTTGGTTATGCTAATTTTTGGAATCTTAAATACGGTATGAGTTCATGGAATAAAACATTTGCTATAGATAATTGGACTAAGGTATCTTCAAGTAAACATAGTGCAAAATTAGAAGTAACTGGAAATAATAAAGCGGAACCTAAAGCTTTTCCTGAGCTAAAAACCGGTGAACTTTGCTGTATCGATATGCTTGAAAATAGAGTACAGGCCATATTTAATGAGGGATTTGAGCAAGTATGTGTTACAGCTGATCAGGTTTTCTCAAGCCTAGATGATTATTATATTATTAATTACTGGCCTGAAGCACATTATAATATGGGTCATATCCCTGGCGCTATTCAATACCAAGCACGCGAATCACTCAAACGCAGTGTTGACCTGAAAACATTACCTATTGATAAACCCATTTTAGTTTATTGTTATACGGGACAAACTGCAGCCTATATTGTATCGTATTTACGCATTATTGGTTACGATGCATTTAGTTTGAAGAATGGAGCAAATGGTTTCATGGCTGATGTCATGGGAAAGAATAATTTACCGGGTTGGTATCCTTCAAAAATGAACAATTACAATTTTGTTAGTTCAGGAAACTAATTAAGGAACTCAGGTAAATAGTTGTTAAGTGAAATGTCTCGGATTGTTGTAAGAGTAGAAATAATACTTTTTTACAGTCATGAAGAAGAATCATAAGTTTCTATATACATATATGAATAAGTCGAGAAGAGGATGTTTTATTCCTCTTTTATTTTGTTTATTGAATTATGTAAAATACAGTTAATTAGTAGTTTGCAATGATATTTGTCAACTAGTTGTTAATTGGATAACAAACAAAAAATTGCTTTATAACAATTTATTATTAGGTGTTATCAACTTAAACAAATATATAATTGTATTGATATTTATCACTGAAAAATTGTAACTAATTAAATTTAATCACATGAAAAAAATTAAAAACGTTCTAGCTATTGCATTAGTCGCATTAGTACTTCCTGCACTTTTCTTCTCTAGTTGTAAGACAGAAGATGATAATGTAGCATTTGAAACACTTCAAACTTATCTAACTACAAACAGCTTCGATTTAGATGATATGTTAGCTAGTTGGATTCAAACAAATTTTGAATTAGTTGATAGTGTTCAAAATGATGCAGATGCAACTAATGATTTTTACATTCTTGATATTAGATCAGCAACGGATTTTGCAGCAGGTCATATTAAAGGTGCTGTAAACACAACGCTAGCTGGTGTAGTTGCTGAAGCAACCAATGCAGGTACATTACCTATTTTGATTGTATGCTATACAGGACAAACAGCTTCTCATGCATGTATTGCTTTACGATTAAGCGGTTATCCAACAGCACAAACTTTAATATGGGGAATGAGTGGTTGGAATGTTGACTTTGACAGTTGGACAGCAAGTACTGGTAGCATTGGAGTTGGTAATGCTAATTGGGAAGCAGCACCAGGTGCAATTGCAACCAATATGGAATTTGACCTTCCTGTTATCGAAACAGAAGAAACTGAAGGTGCAGCAATTCTTGCAGAAAGAGTAACCGCTATGTTAGCTGGTGGATTCATTGGTGTAACAGGTGCAGATGTTTTAGCAGCTCCTGCTGATTATTTCATCAATAACTATTGGACAGTTGAAGACGTTGAGCATTATGGAAACATTAAAGGTGCTTATAGAATTCTTCCTTTAACAGTTGCCGGTGGCGAAATTAAAAACCTTGATCCTTCTAAGAAAGTCGTTACTTATTGCTGGACAGGCCAAACTTCATCTATGGTTACTGCTTATTTGAACATCTTAGGCTATGATGCATATAGCTTAAAATTTGGTGCTAACAGTATGATTTATTCAGAGTTAACATCTCACAAATGGGGAGCCTCAAAAGCTTTCTCTTACGAGCAATAATAAATGAATTATAATATAAAAATGGACAACTACTCAATCGGTGGTTGTCCATTTTTTTTTAAACTATTGTTTTTTAACAACAGAAATGCTGTTAGCCATCATATTAAATTAATTGTCATGAAAAAAGTATTATTCGCAATACTATTATCTTTTGCATTCATGCCTTCATTTCTATTTGCACAAGGTTGCATGGATGATGGAGGCTCATCGGACGGTGTAAGTGTAAAAGGCTATATCCAACCCGAACTGAACACCGAATTTACAGGTAGCGGTGTTGAAAACACATTTCAATTTAACAGAGCAAGAATCGGCTTCGTAGGTAATATCCCTTACGATGTAAGCTATTATGTATTTGCCGAACTCAGTCCGTTTAAAACGGGCTATCCTTATTTGCTGGATGCTTTTGTTACCTACTCAAGACTACCCTTTGCAAAAATTTCAATTGGCCAGTTTAAATCACCAATGAGTTTAGAGCAAAATACATCTTGCCATTCTCTTTACACCATTAATCGTTCTGAAGTAGTCGAAGAATTGGCAGGACCTCAACGCGATTTAGGATTAATGATTCTTGGAGGTGCCGATACCTTTTTTATGAACTATTATATAGGAATTATGAATGGAACAGGTATTTTAACCGGATTAGATACTGATGGTAATATTGTTAAACCTTATGATAACAATGCAGGTAAAGATATTGTTGGAAGAGTTGTTTTTCATCCTTTCAGTTTCTTGAATATTGGTGGTAGTTTCAGATACGGAACTACACCTTCAGCAACTGGTGGATCAGATCCTGATAAAACAATCCGTTATGGTGGTGAACTTGAACTCGAATTAGGTCAACTAATTGTACAAGGTGAATACATTTATGGCGAAAATATTGGTTCATTTTCAACAGGTGGAGGATGTGGTGATCCTTTGATTTGGGAAGTTGGTAATAGAAAGCGGTCAGGTTATTTTGCCCAGGTAATTTATAAAACTCCTTGGAATATTTGGCCGGTTTATAAGTTCGAAAACTACAACAATGATTTAGATGTAGACTTAACCAGCATTAATATCCAAACTTTTGGTATTAGCTATTTCTTAAATGATTGGTCACGTATTCAAGTGAACTATAGATATCGTATGGAAGAAGCTCGTGAAGTGGCCAACGATCAAATTTTAATTCAATTCCAGGCTAAGTTTTAGAAATGGTTAACATTTTGTATTATTACTATTAACCAATTAAATCGACAAAAATGAAAAAGTTATTATTCGTATGCTTTATATTATCCCTTTTATTTAGCCCGAAATTAAAAGCACAGCAGTTGATTAATGCATCAGATTTAGCTAAAGTTTATAAGAATGCGGAGGTTTTGGTTGTTGATGTTCGCAAAGCAAAAGATTATGCAACATTGCATATTACTAAATCGGTCAATTTAGATCATAAATCTTTTTACCAGGATGGTGCAATTAGTGGTTTATTAAAGGATGCATCAGCCTTATATGCAATGCTTGGATCACATGGGCTCACTCCTGATAAAACTATTATTTTATACGATGCCAAGAGTGGAAAATATTCCAGTCGTGTTTTTTGGATTTTAGATTATTTGGGTTACTCAAATATCAAAATTTTAGATGGCCAACTCGAAGCATGGAAGGCGAACAGGGGTGCAGTTACCTCAGCTCCAACTAAAGGTAAGAAGGGAACTGTTTCTTTATCTCCAGATGCTTCAAAAGGTGTAAATATGGCCTATGTGAAATCAGGCTTAAATGACCCTACTAAAGTGCTAGTAGATGCAAGACCTGCTGTTCAGTTCAGCGGTGCTGAAGGTACATACGATCCAAAAGGACATATTCCTGGATCTATTAATCTTCATTTTGAGGACATTATTAAAGGTGGTAAGTTTTTATCAAAGGATAAGACAATTGAGGTTTTAACTGCTCATGGAATTACTGCTGACAAAGAAGTGATTATATATTGCAATACAGGAATTTTTGCTGCTGTTGTTTATGTTGCAGCAAAGTATGTTGCCGGATATACCAATGTAAAAGTATATGATGGTGGTATTGCTGAATGGGTAAGCATTAAAGACAATCCCATTAAAACCAATTAAGATTTAAATTCTTCATATTGTTTGAGAGGTTGCCTGTTCTCATGACTATAATTGGCAACCTCTTTTTTGTTTTTCTGGTTTATGGTTATAAACCTGCAATTCATTGCAGCTAATTGGTTTGTATAAATATCTATTTTGTATATCTGCTATTGTACCTATGATGTAAAAATTGCCACAGATTAACAGATCTGTTTTGAGGAGGTTAGAAAAATTTCTGTGAATCAGTGGCCTAAATATGAATTGTATTACTGTAAATATGTTTGTAGTAAAATAAAGGATACACGAAATATTTATCATAGAAATCATAAATTCCAATGATCATATAACTCCGCAGGAGTCCTTTGGACAAATAAATCACAAAATATAATAACAAACTTCAAAATCTCTCTAGATATTCAATACTGCTTGGTTATTGAAATTTTTAACATTGGATTTTTTTTGATATTTATTGATTGTTTTTTGGTGTTTTGCAAAAGAATTTCATTCATAATCCAAACCTATGGATTTTCAATCTATGATGGTTTCGTATTCATTGGCTGAATTACTATTAATAAATCGCGATTGGCTTAATGTCTCCTTTTGGATTTTTTGAAAGAGCTTTTTGCCTATTTCCTTTGAGGGTCATAGTATAAATCTCAGAACTAGATTCAATTTTTCTTTTTGATGAAAAAAGTATCATACTTCCATCTGGGGAAATCGATGGGTATTCATCTCGATGATCAGTTTTAGTTAATTTGGTATTGTTATTTCCATCCCAATCCATGATGTGTATTTCAGCATCTGAATCCTCCCACGAAACGAATACAATGTTTTTGCTATCAAGTGTCCATACAGGGGAATGGTTTCCATCAGGAGGCCAGCCTGGATATACATCTGATGAATGTGAAGAAGTAAGCATCTTTTGATCACTTCCATCAATCATTGCTGTAAATATCTGCGTACTTCGTTCTGAATCACGTGCCTGATAAGCGATCATTGTATTATCTGGAGATGGAGTAGGATTGCAGGCATTGGCAATTAGTAATCTTTTATCAGTGCCGTCCATGTTCATGTTATACACGTTTGAAGTAAAAATGTCAATACTATGACAGTAGATTATACTTTCATTAAGCAGCATTTTTGCCGAATAGTTATCGCCAAAATAAGTTAAATGGATTTTAGCTCCTGATGCAATATCATATAAAACAATATCTCGCTCAGTACTCATTGAATCTCTTCTTTTTGAATACAATATTTTTGAATCATCATTTGTCCAGGATGGGGAACCGCAATATTGAACATCCTGATCAATCAGTTTTAAGTTGGTTCCATCGATATCAATCATTAACAACTGATTTGGATATTCTTCAGTGTAATGAACAAATAAAATGGTTTTTCCTGAATGAGAAAGTATGGGTTTGCTACTACAATTAATAGTTGAATCCGTTATTCTTTCTTGATTAGATCCATTTTTGTTCATCATATATAAATGCCAATGTTGACTGTTTTCTGTCCTTTGAGACATATATATGATTTTGAAATCAGCTTCTCCAGTGAAAAAGTTTTGTTTCTGACAACTTGATAAGACAAGAATACAAACGAATGCAATAATGGTAAGTTTCAATAGATTTAGTTTTGAGTGAGATGTAGTCATATTATTATGTAAGCAATAAGTAGTAAACGCATTTAGAGTTTACTTATTATTGCAATCGAATTGAAAATAATAGTACATGTTTCTGAATCCTGACAAGAAATATAAAAACTGTCTTTTCTGTCTTGAAATAATAAAAATCTAAACTATCAATCAAAAATACATTAAGCTAATTTAGATATTTATTTTGGAAACTCCAATGTGGATCGGTCTAAAGAAGAGGGAGCATTATAAACTATGTAGCTTACAGGTCTATTCAGAAAATGGAATAACACAAAAACGAGTTCTGGCTTCAAACACTGACTGATAATTAACAAGTGATTTCAGCATTACTTGTGAGTTTTCGTCATGACAAGTAAGACAAGCTCCAACATTCAGAAGCTTTTTCTGTTCAGCTGTATTAAATGGGCGAATATAATCGCGTGTAGCAACTCTATCGGTTCGTGTACTTAGAAAATCAATCCAGGCATCTGCGGGCAAACCATCATATAAATTCTCATAAGCAGGAACAAAACGAACCTTTGAAACGTTATCGGTATTGGCATAAACCAATTGGCCTTCACCATATCCGAAAGTTATTGGATTAAGGTGGCATTTTTTGCAGTTTTTTTCCGGAATAATAACTGTGTGAGGGCTAGCAGGGGCATAGAAACGTTCTGGCTTATAAAACTTTTTATTGAACAACTCATCTTTTTCAATGGTGAGTACCATGCCTGGTACAACAGTTTTTATGTGCGTTTTATTGTCAATCTTAAAAATTGCCAAAGTAGGAGGGCCTGCATCAAAATTTCCTGCATGCTCAATCCATTTTCCTTTACTATTTTCTTTCTTTAAATGGTCATAAGCCACGCTATTTGGCTGAAACTCTGTGTGACAACTTATGCAGCGCGGTACCCAAGAGCTATGGCAGGATTCGCAACTTAGCCTGCTATGTGCATCATCTTTTAAACAAAACTCTCCTTGTTTTTTGATATAGTGTAAGCTGCCATTTACTTTTGAAATCAAAAAAGCAGAATCATTTTCATTAAAATGCGTGTTGATAAGTGCATAGCCTGATTTTTTGCTTTTAATAAATTGTTGATTTTTTATAGCCCATTGTTTAAGCGATAGTATTTTTTTTGCGTCTGCATCCAAATTATTTATATCGGCCAAATTAGGCTTATCTCGGTAATGGCAATCTTCACAACCAATTTTTACTTGCTCTTCTTTGTGCATATATTGATTTCCATCACCCATGATCTCATAGGACGAATGGCAATCGATGCAAAGCATTCCTTTTGCATGATGTACATCTTCTTGTATATAGGTAAAAATCCTTTTGTCTTCAAGAAGACGGTATTTAGGATCATTAATATCAACATCTTCAAGCTTGAGTTGAGTTTCATGCCAGCCTTCATAATTCGTGGAAATACGACCCGACCGACTATGACATCCAAAACAATGGTTGTTTGAAATATTCAAATCAATTCCTGGATGAAATTTAAAATCAAAATCGGTTTTCGTTTTCGAATTATTAAAGTTTGCCAATTGCTTGCTGGCATCAGCATTATAATTCATATGACAGGCTAAACAACCACCCCCACGTGTTAATTCGGTAATTGGACTATATTCCGTTTTTGGGTTACCCACATGACAGGAAGCACATAATGTTCTTAAATGAATATCTGCTGGAGAATTGCCAATTTCTTCAATATGACTTAGTTTCGAAGGATGATTTCGCTCTCCAAGAACATATTTGTCAACACTGACCATTCCACTGGCTGTATTCATTATGCCAAGTTTAACCCTTGTAACAATTTCGGGATGACAATTTGCTGTCCCACAGCTACGGGCAGCATCGGCTAAATTTCCTGGTATCAGCACCATATTATGATGCGCATTTTTTTTGTCTATTGCAAATGGATTTCCTTGATGGCAGGATATACATCCAATGGCTTCAGGACTATGCGATGCGCTAAAACCCTGCATTCCATTATGGCACATCAAACAACTTTCTTGTCGGTTAAATACAGACTGAAAATTCCCTTTAGGTATTTCTTCTAAATTATCCCTGAATTGTAATCGCTCTAAATTTGGCAGCCAAATTTCTTCCAGATAGCTTTCATTCCATGGCCAGATTAATCGCCAGTTCTCACCCCGTAAATAAAAGCCAATAAAACTCAAAACGATATATGCAAGGAAAGAATAGTATATAATCTTTTTTGCAAATTTTTCCTTGAAATTATTTAACCGAGGGATAAAGTAAATAAGTAGCAATAATAAAAGAACGATGAGCATTGACCAGGCCGGACGACTTAACCAATGCAATATCTCCTGTAGACCTGTAAAATACCAGGGACCTTTAACAACTGGATCCAGATTATCGTGTAAAGGAGCAGATATAAAAAAGCTTAATAGTAAAACAAGAAGTAAACTTTTGAAAAATACATGCAAGCTGCCCCATATATTTCGGGCATGTTCATAAATAAGAATGAAAATAATTATTGTAGCAGTTGCGATATGATGAACATATAAAAGCTGGAAACTGCTTTCAGGGCCAATAAAGCTATAGGAAATGATATTACCCAGTAGCGGTATACTTTCAATAAGTGTTGTTAAAATTCGTCTGGCTTGCATGCTGTCGGCATCGGCTTTCAGAATAAATCCAGAGAGCATCACAAAAAAAACGATGAGTATAGAAATAGTTAGTCGAAACCAAACCGGACGTTTTACTTTCTTTTCTCCTTGTTTTTTAAAATGATCCCAAATATGCAGGAGGGTGAAAATCAAAAACAATTGAGCACTCCAATAATGAAGGTTGCGCATTAAAGACGCTGGAGGGTTGAATAATAAGATTCTGCTTATCGATTCATATGGATTGGCAATATCGTATGGGATAGCTAAAAAGACACCTGAAAGTGAACAAATTAAAATATTGGCAATAGCAAACATTCCAAATGAACCTTGGAATATCTTGAAATCAATATGTGTTTTAAAAAGTTTCACTTATGTATTTAATTCAACTGTAAAATTGCCATTTTCATTTTTACTAAAGTCTAATTTTGTTAATGAATTTGATGCAGGACCTTTCAATATTTGTCCATCTTTATTAAAAGTTGAGCCATGGCACGGACAGGTAATGTTTCCATCATTTACTTTATTGATCTGGCAACCTAAGTGAGGGCATTTGGATGAAAACATTTGAATTGCTCCACTATCCTTTTTAACAACAATAACTTCTTGAAAGAAACTTACTCCAATGGCCAAATCTGCAGGTATCTCCACTATTTTTTTTCCAAGTCCATATTTTTTACTACGAATAACTAATTCGTTTAGAAGAAAGAGCAAAGGAATTAGCAAAAGCGTAAGTAGTTGCTTTAAAAACGTTTTTCTTGATATATTTTTTAATTTCACGAACTAAGCCTAAAAGCATTTAATTGCTTGTGTTAAGGGCTGCTAAATTATAAAAATAAAGTATTCCTCCACAAGGAATTCGCAATTTTGAATAATGTATTGTTTTATAACAATGGGGGGTTAACCAATTTCACTAAATCGTTTTAATTTATCCATATTTAATATCTCGAGATTATTCTGATTTAAACTGATAATTTTATCATCTTTAAATTCCTTGATAATTCGAATAGCACTTTCTTTTGACATAGCTGTTAAATCGGCTAAATCCTGTCTTGAAATAGTCATGTCAAATGCCTCAGTACCAAAAATATCTTCTGACAGATACAAAATAGCATCAGCTATTCTTCCCTGCATCTGTTTTTGGGTTAAACTAATGAATTTGTTAAAGCTTAATATATCCTGTGTGTTATGCGTTTTAAGTGCAGCCAGGGCAAATTCAGTATTATTATTTAAGGCTTTTTTATATTCGTTAATATCTATAAAACAAGCTGTTGAATCTGTAATAGCAGAAACGGAAAAATGATGCATATTATCTACCAAAACACCAGGTCCTCCAATCAAAGTACCCGATTTGATCAGTTTTAAAATAAGGTCTCGGTTATTATATCCTTCAATGTATACTTTGGCTAAACCTTTGGTGAATGACATAATATGGGTAATAGCAGTTCCTTGCTTAAAAATAATTTCACCTGATTTATATTTTGTTTGGTATCTGCTGGCATTAAAAGCGCTTAGCTCTTCATTGGTAAGGTAGTTGAAAACAGTTGTCTTACGCAAACAATCCTGACACGTACAAATATTATCTTGATCATTCATATTTCCCCTTTATTTATTCGAATGAATCATTCATTCAGAAGTTAAATATATGGAAAAATCAATATATTCGAATCAATAAATTGATAAATATCAAATTCTTATTGATAAATATCTTCTTATCTGGCTGTTTATATCACTATATTTTCAGAATTATTCATTAGTCATTATTTACATTTGAAACTACTGTTTATTAGATGCAGTATTGATTTTGTAAATAAAATATTAAAATATTTAAGCGTATGAAAACTAAAAAGTTGATAATCGTTCTCATTATTTTTGTTATGGGATTATTTGTTTTTACAGCATGTGAATACGAAACAATAGAACCAGTCAAGATTGTTATTGCTCCAGGAGATTCAATTAGTTTTTCACTGGATATAGTACCGATTTTTGATCAAAGCTGCAATATGGCTGGATGTCATATCGCTGGTCATTGGGCACTTGATTTATCAGATGCTGCTGCCTCTTACACTGATTTGTTTGATAAGAACATGATTGACATGACTACTCCTGCAAACAGCGAATTGTATGTTAAGCTAATTGAAGTGGGCAGCACGCATGACGGGCGATCTACTCCAGCACAACAAGCATTAATTCTTGCCTGGTTAGAAGATGGTGCGAAAAATAATTAGTCAAATCTTAAAAAAAGTAATTATGAAAAATAGAACTAAAAACATAGGCAAAGTACTAGTAATGAGTATCCTTGCTTTTGGATTTGTATTTCAGTTGAGTGCTCAGGAAGAGAAAAAAGAAGACAAACGTCCGGTTCGTTCTCCATTTGATGCAACCTTGTTAATTGACAATCCAACCTATGTGAATCCCTATAAAGGAGGACTCGATTTAACCATTCATCATCGGTTTGGAACCTTTGGAAATGGAACTACTGACCTTTGGGGGATTTATGCTCCATCAAATATCAGATTAGGCTTGGATTATGGAATTACCAGTAATTTTTCTGTTGGTATAGGAACAGAAAAAAATAGCAAAATGCAAGATGTACATTGGAAGTATAATATCTTGAATCAAACACGCGATGGTAGTATACCTATTGCGATTGCTTATTATGGTAATATGGTTATTGATGCACGTCATGCAGATAATTTTGGTGCAAATTATAAATTTACCAATAGGTTATCCTATTTTCACGAGTTAATTATTGGAAGAAAATTCAGTGAAAAACTATCGATACAAGGAGCTTTCGGTTATGCACATTTTAATGCAGTTGATTCGATAAACTCAAATGATTATATGGCAATATCCATTGGTGGTCGTTATAAAATTTGGAATTCAAATTCCATTATTTTTGAATATGATCTTCCTTTCAGCATGTATGCCAGAAGTTTTTCTGTACTTCCTAAATCAAATTATGCTATCGGAATGGAATTCAGTACAAGTACACATGCATTCCAGGTTTTCATAGCAAATTTTGATAAAATCATCAGTCAGAAAAATTTCGGCTATAATCAAAACGATTTTTTTGCTGGAGATATTCTTCTGGGATTCAATATAACAGTTCGATTACAATAGATGGAATAATATAAAATCACAAACAACAATTATTTATGGGAAATTTTAGAAAACAATTTAGACGAAGTGTATTTGCAGGCCTGGTCAGCTTGTTCCTTCTTGGAGGCACTTTTTCTGGATTCGCTCAAAATAAGAAAGAAGAGCGAATTAAAATGAATAAAGAGTTTAATGAACGATGCTTTACGTGTCACAAAAACGCTATGTATCAGTTTTATAATCCAGAGCAGGATAAAATGATGAAAGAACATATGGCTTCTGATAAAGTAATCAATAAGGAATTGTATTACGAGTCAAATCATTATTCTTTCAGCTGTGCTGATTGTCATTCAGATGAGTATGATTCTTTTCCACACCCTACTAATTTACGGATGGAGGAGAAATATGCATGTATTGATTGTCATGGCGGAGATGAAACCTATGCACATTATCAGTTTGAAGCTATCGAAGAAGAGTTCATTAATAGTATGCACTCCTCAAAGCATAGTGATGAATTTACATGCTGGATGTGCCATGATGCTCATACTTACAAAATAAGTGCAAGATCTGATCAGAAAATCAAAGAGATCATCGAGTATGATAATTTGATTTGTTTGAGCTGTCATGCCGATAATTATAAGTATGAATTAATTGGTGATGCAGTAAATGCGGATATTATTGATAAGCACGATTGGCTACCTAATCAAGCTTTACATTTTCGAAATGTAAGATGTATTGAGTGCCATACCCTTGTAAATGATGATGTCCTTATTGCTCATTTGGTTCAACCCAAAGAAAATGCAGTACAAAATTGTGTGGAATGTCATTCTGCCAATTCTCATTTAATGTCGAGCCTTTATAAATTCAGGGCAAAAGAAACAAGATCTGATGTTGGATTTATGAATGCAGTTTTTTTAAATGAGTCGTTTGTAATTGGTGCCAATAGAAATGTTATTCTGAATAAAACCAGTATGGGGATATTCATATTTTCTCTGGTTGCCATTACGTTGCATTTTATTTTACGTTTAATCACAAAGAAGTAGAACCATGAGCACGAAAATGTATTTATATCCAGTAGTAATCAGAGTTTGGCACATGATCAATGCTTTGATGTTTTTATTATTAATTGTAACAGGCCTTAGTTTGCAGTATGCCAGTATGGAATCCGAATATATTGGATTTAATTTGGCAATAACACTTCATAATATTGGAGGAATTGCCTTATCGATCAATTACCTTATATTTATAATTGGAGGATTGGTATCAGGTAATTTAAAGCATTACAAAATTCAAATGAAAGGATTTTGGAAACGCTTAGCTGCACAATCGAGGTTCTATGTTTTTGGTATTTTTAAGAAAGAAGATGCTCCGTTTCCGATTACTGAAGAAATGAAGTTTAATCCCTTACAGCAGTTTACCTATGTATTGGCTCTGTTTGTAGGAGTTCCAATTCTTATTTTTAGTGGTTGGGCGTATCTTTTTCCTGAAGTAGTTATTTCTAAAATTTTTAACCTTAGTGGACTATTAGTCAATGATTTGGTGCATATAACCATAGGGTTCATACTTTCAATATTTATGATTATTCATATTTATTTGTGTACAATTGGTGTATCAATTAAGAGTAATTTTAAAAGTATGATAACAGGTTGGCATGAGTAGTTGATTAATTATGTTCACCAAGTGACATAATAAATATAACAATGAAAATGAAGAAGAAAGAGAAGCAGGGATCCAGAAGAGATTTCCTAAAGCTGGGCCTCACAGTTAGTGCAGGAGCAGCTGCAGGAGCGGCTTTGCTGGCCAATACTTCAAAAGGTTCTCCAAAATCAGGGCATAAAGTAAAATTGCTAACTGAAGATGGGCAAGTTGTTGAAGTAGATAAATATGATGTAAAGCCTAATTTGGAACCTAGCGATAGAAAAGAGTCGAAATTGGGTGTGCCAGGGAAAAAATTTGTGATGGTTGTTGACCTTGCGAAATGTAAAAATGCAAGAAAATGTGTTGATGATTGTCAGGAAGGACACCATATCTCTAAAGATCAGGAATGGATGCGTGTTTATCTCTTACAAGATTCACCAGAATCTGCACCATATTGGTTTCCTCGTCCTTGTTTTCATTGTGATAACCCATTATGCGTGAGTGTTTGCCCGGTAGGAGCAACATACAAACGCTCAGATGGAATTGTATTAGTGGACACGCATCGTTGCATTGGTTGTAAATTCTGTATGACTGGTTGTCCTTATTCAGCACGAGTATTTCATTGGAAAGAACCCGAATCAGCTGAAGCAGATAAGGATATTGCCTATTCACCTGAAACCAATATTCCGGCAAGGGAAGGTACTGTTGGTAAATGTGTTTTCTGTGCCGATAAGGTAAAGAATGGTAAACTACCACGTTGTGTTTCTGGTTGTCCGATGGGTGTTATTTATTTCGGAGATATTAATGAGGATACAGTTACCAATGGTACGGATACCATGGTTTTCTCTGAACTGATAAGGGATAGGTCAGGTTATCGTTATCACGAGAATCTGGGAACTCGACCAAGTGTATATTATCTGCCAGCAGTGGAAAGAAGTTTTCCTGTTGAAAGAGGATACGAAAGTCTGGACGATGAATTGAAAGCAAGATACAAGAATACTCCATTTGTAAAAAAATTAGAAAATGAAAGCTGATAATCCTACCGCATTACTTAAACGATTTGCTCCCCAACTGGAAAGAACCAGTAAACTGGGTGTAGCATGGATAGTTTTCCTGGTAATTCTTGTATTGGCGGGAATATTTGCATTGATAACGCAAATAACCCAAGGACATATTGTGACTGGTATGCGCGATAATGTTGTATGGGGAATTTATATCGTTAATTTTATATTTTTTATGGGAATCAGTTATGCTGGTGCTTTAATTTCAGGTACCCTGCATTTGTTCAGGTCTGAATGGCGAAAACCTATTATTCGCATGGCTGAGTTTCTGACTATTTTTTCATTGTTGATAGGTCCTTTATATATTTTGTTGTGTATTGGTCGATTAGATAAACTACACTATTTGGTTTTATTTGGTCGAATTCAGTCCCCAATAACGTGGGATGTGATTGCTATTACCACTGATATTTTTGGATGTATTTTATTCCTTTATTTGTCATTGGTTAGAGATTTTGCCAGATTACGCGATTATAAAGATTTAAAGATCCCAAATTGGAAGAAAAAATTATACAAATGGCTCGCCATCCATTGGAAAGATACTCCCGAACAACGAAAGCGTCTGGAAAGATCAACTGATATTATGGCTGGTATGGTCATCGCAATTGCCATTATTGTGTATTCGGTTTTAGCATGGATTTTTAGTGTAACACTACAGCCGGGATGGCATAGTACCATATTTGGTCCTTATTTCGTTATTGCTGCTGTTTATTCTGGAACAGCTGTGTTAATTGTAATTATGGCCATATATCGTAAGCTTTTTAAGCTTGAAGATTTAATTACACGCAAGCACTTTATTAACATAGGAGTTGTCATGCTCGTTTTAGGTGCTTTGTTTGGTTATTTTACTTTTAGTGAATATTTAACAAAATGGTATGGTTCTCAGAAAAATGATGAACAATTGATCAGTATTTTATTTAACCGTTACTATTGGTTATTCCTTTTTTCAAATTATGCTGGAGTTCTTATTCCTTTAATTGTTGTGGGTTTACCTAAATTAAGAACTATCAAATGGATTACATTCGCTGCAATTGTTGTGATTGTTGCTTTATGGATAAATCGTTACCTGATTATTGTTCCTACACTTGAAACACCTTACTTACCGGTACAGGATTCAAGAGAAGCATGGGTGAATTATGGTGGCACATGGGTCGAATGGGTATTAACGCTGGGAGGAATTGGAGCATTATGTTTATTCTTCACATTAGGTTCCAAATTGGTTCCAATCGTGCCTTTATCAGTTGCTGGTGAAGCAGAAGAGATTAAGGAAAATAAGGTTTAATATTTTGTTAACGAATTGAATGAAGTAAAATGAAAAAATTATTAAAATATTTTGCACTGTTCTTCCTGCTTTCTTTTGTTCCTTGGAACACAATTTTTGCTGAAGAAGAAGCTGAAATAATTGAACCTGCTATATTGCTTGAGTATAAAAACATTATTGGATACGGTAAGCAAGTCACGGCTAAAATTTATTATCGAGATGATGCAGGTTTTCACTTTTTGTCGGATCAGACAATTAAGTTTTTAAGCATTTCTGTAGATGAAGAAAAACTTTTGGGTGAAGTAATTACCGATCAAGATGGTATTGCACAATTTATTATCAGTAGTGATTATGAGCTCCCATTAGATGATGAGGGGTATTTCACTATTCGAGTTGTTTTTGAGGGTACTGATGAATATGAGTCTTATGAAGATGAGATTATGTTTAAAAATGTATTCATGGAACTAAATTTGGACGAAATAGATTCTGTAAAAACAATAACAGTTTATGCTTATGAGCTTGATAGCACGGGTACTAAGGTGCCAGTAACAGAGGCTGATTTGTATATTCAGGTACCCAGAATGTTTTCTTACCTGACAGTATCAGAAGAATATCTTGAAGCAGGGGAGTTGGAATATGAATTTACAAAAAAGATAAGTGGTGATAGTTTAGGTGTGATAGATATTGTTGCATTTATTCCTGAACATGAGTTGTATGGCGATGTTGAGATTCGCAAAAGTGCTGCCTGGGGTGTGCCTTTTCATGCACATTTACGTGAATCAGTCGGAAGGGAATTATGGACTCCAGTTGCTCCGGTTTGGATGATCATTACATTAATTATTCTGCTAGTAGGAGTATGGGGGCACTATATTTACAGTGCTATTCAACTATCACTAATTAATAAAGAAGGCAAAAAACTGGAAAATAAACAAGCCTAAAAAGTATAGGTATACTTTTTGTATTTTAATTAATAAACAAAACAATAATTATGAAAACACAATTAGGAAAAAGCGTTCTTTCAATTCTGGCCGTTCTCATGGTAGGATTGGTACTCGTTGCATTTACACCTGGTCAGCAAAAACCTTGGGATGTACCTGCAAAGTATAAGAGCATGAAAAATCCTGTAAAGAGCGATGCTGCTAGTATTGCAACAGGTAAAACAATGTATTCAAAGTTTTGTAAATCTTGCCACGGTTCAAAAGGTAAAGGTGACGGACCAAAGGCCATGAATCTCGATTCGAAGATGAGATCTTTTGCCAGTGCTGAGTACAAAAAACAAACAGCAGGTGAAAAATATTACAAATCTTTTATTGGTAGAGATGAAATGCCAAATTTTGAGAAAAAAATTCCTGATACAGAAGACAGGTGGGCAGTTATTAACTACATGGAGACAATGAAGTAACAATTTTGTTAAATTGATCAGAAGGCCATTCTATTTTTAGAATGGCCTTCTTTTTGTTTATATATATTAATATGTACAAATTAAGTTATTTAAATTATTTCATATTAATAATTAATGTTAAATTGGTACTTTATTGCATTAATTCTAAATCAAACTAAAATGAAGAATTCGAATTACAACAAATTGTTTTTTATTGCAGCATTATTTATTGCTTCAATAGTCTTAACATCATTTACACTTTCTCAGAAACCTTGGACAGTGCCTGCTAAGTATAAGAGCATGAAAAATCCGGTGAAGAGTGATGCCGCTAGTATTGCCACTGGCAAAGCATTATATTCCAAGCATTGCAAATCTTGTCATGGTACAAAAGGTAAAGGAGATGGTCCAAAAGCTATGAATTTAGATGCTAAAATTCGTTCATTCGCTAGTGCTGATTACAAAAAGCAAACAGCTGGTGAAAAATATTACAAATCGTTTATTGGTAGGGATGAAATGCCAAATTTTGAAAAGAAAATTCCTGATACCGAAGATAGATGGTCCATTATCAATTATATGGAAACATTAAAATAATCGTATTTAACTTTATTGTAAGGCTTTCTGGTTTCAGAAAGCCTTTTTTGTTTTTAAGCATTGATATATGTCAATAATGCATTGATAAATATTATCATTAAAATAAATAAATATCATCTGTTATTACATTAACAAAGTTTGTTTTATTCCTACTTTTGATAGCTGTAGAGTATGGAATAATAAAGACTTTTGAATAATTAAATAACAAACAAAGACATGAAAAAAAACAACGTAATTTTCAGTATCTTCTCCCTACTTATGGTTGCAGGTATTGTATTTTTTATGAGTTGTACCACTGAAGGACCAGAAGGACCAATGGGACCCGCTGGTGTTGATGGTATTAATGGTACAGACGGAACAGATGGTGTTGATGGAAATGCTGTATGTTTAACTTGCCACAATTTAGCGAACAAAGCTGCTAAAGAAACTGAATATGAGAAGTCACAACATGCCGAAGCAGAATTTGTCGGTTATGCAGGCGGACGTCAAGGTTGTGCAATGTGTCACTCACACGAAGGAATGTTAGAATCACTTATGAATGGTGGTGATACCACAAATTCAACTGCAGGTATAGCATATCCAACTGCTATTAGTTGTGCTACTTGTCATGATTTTCACGCTACTTTAGATTTTGAGAATGATGGAGACGATTATGCATTACGTAATGATGGACCTATTGATTTCTTAATGGCAAGAGCTGATGGTGGATCTGAAATTGCTGACTTTGGAGCAGGAAATAACACTTGTGTTAAATGTCATCAACCACGTAGAAGTGGACCAGTTGCAGATGCTAATGATAGTTTCTTTGTATCAAGTACTCATTGGGGACCTCATCACGGACCACAAGCCAATACAGTTTATGGCTGGGGAATGGTTGAAGTTGCTGGTGCAGAAGCATATCCTACAAAAGGATCACATGCTCACTTCAAATCAGCTGGTTGTGTAGGTTGTCATATGGCAACAGCTACAGGTGATGATGGTGGACATACTTTCTGGCCAAATCTTGACAACTGTAAGAAGTGTCATAGTTCAGCTACTTCTTTTGATTACAAAGGTATCCAGACAGATGTAATGGCCTTACTTGATCAAATTGAAGTGAAGTTAGAAGCAATTGGTGTTGTTCATGATGGACATCCAGTTAAAGGTACTTATCATATTGATGCTGCTAATGCTGCTTATAATTGGATTTGGTTATCTCCAGAAGATAAGAGTTTTGGTGTACACAATCCTGATTATATCTTAGCTGTATTGAAAAATACATTAGCTACACTATAATTTTAAGAATTATTAAAAAAGAAGGCTTTCCATTTGGGAAGCCTTTTATTTTTGTTGAGAATTAGAAAAAGGTCATTACATTGTTGAGATTCAAAATGTAATTGACTAGTGTGTGAGATCAGGGGTTGCCAGATAAGCATTAGCTATATCGTAAAAAAGGATTGATC
>Ga0233437_1002496_pt1 | contig 27481 bp, 22 predicted proteins | sample SI_122_August201_FD_182714 | JGI IMG/M metagenome (GOLD analysis project Ga0233437, IMG submission 182714) | Seawater microbial communities from Saanich Inlet, British Columbia, Canada - SI_122_August2016_200_MG | ecosystem: Environmental > Aquatic > Marine > Inlet | place: Canada: British... | reverse complement strand
AAAGGATGGTGCTGTTATTTCAGAATATACGCCTGGTATGCAGCCTATAGCTACAAACTTCCCGCCGAGAAACAGAATAATAAGCGGATTATCAAAAGCAACGCTGATTGTAGAATCTTTGTTTAAAGGCGGGGCAAACATAACGATGAAATATGCAACTGACCAAGGAAGAGACATTATGGCTGTTCCTGGTGCACCATATGAAAATAAATCTGAATTACCTAATTTTATCATCAAAAATGGTGGAATTGTTGTAAGAGATGCTAAGGATATTTTAGATGAATACGGCTGGGGAAATGTTGTTAAAAAGCAAAGAAATAATAAAAAAATAAATTTACAGCTTGATTTTTTCGAGCAGCGACTATATAATTTGCTCTTGCAGGGAGATTTAAGCATCGAGGATCTTGAAATTAAAGCAGAAATTGATACTTCTGCTCTTTACTCTAGTCTAACGATGATGGAGATGAAGGGTATTATAAAAAAGCTTCCAGGTAATATTTTTGGATTAAAATAAGAATAAGTGAAATTTTGTACATGTTTGAAAGGTGGTAATTATGGCAACAAGTCAGGCAAAAGCACCAGCAAAAAAAGACAAGACTCTTGTTATAGTAGAATCACCAGCAAAGGCAAAGACAATAAGCAAGTTTTTAGGTAAAAATTATTTTGTCAAGGCTTCTAATGGTCATATTAGAGATCTTCCAAAATCAAAGATGGGGATTGAGATTGAAGATAATTTTGAACCACAATATATTAATATACGCGGTAAAGGCGATTTAATTAAAGGATTAAAGACAGAAGCAAACAAAGCGACCAAGGTATATCTTGCGACTGACCCTGATAGAGAAGGTGAAGCGATTTCTTGGCATATAGCTAATATATTGGGTATAGATGAAAAAAGTGTTTGCCGTATTGAATTTAATGAAATAACAAAAACGGCTATTAAGGCTGCTATTGATGAGCCTAGACAAATTGACATGGATCTTGTTAATGCACAACAAGCAAGAAGATTGCTTGACAGGATTGTTGGTTATAAGATCAGCCCGATTTTGTGGTTTAAAGTTAAACGCGGGCTTAGTGCAGGCAGAGTACAGTCTGTTGCTGTTAGAATTATTTGTGATAGAGAAGAAGAAATTAGAAACTTTGTACCTGTAGAGTTTTGGACAATAGGAGTAGAGCTTTTAACTCCTGAAGGAAAAGTATTTGAAGCAAAGTTTTATGGTAAAGACGGAAAAAAACTAGAACTGGATAATGAAGAGGAAGCAAACAGAGTTTTAGAAGCGATTAAAAAAGATGACTTTATTATCAAATCTATAAAAGAAACAATAAAGAAAAGAAGACCATCAGCTCCATTTTCTACATCAACTTTACAGCAGGACGCTTCAAGGAAGCTTAGATTTTCAACAAGAAAAACTATGGTTATTGCACAGCAGCTTTATGAAGGTGTTGATATAAAAGGATATGGCACAACAGGGCTTGTTACATATATTAGAACAGATACAACAAGAGTATCTAACGAAGCAATTAATTCGGTTAGAGAAACTATATTAGAAAGATACGGAAAAGAGTATCTTCCTGAAAAGCCGAATGTATATAAAGCTAAAAAGAATGCGCAGGATGCTCATGAAGCGATTAGACCATCACAATTAGAGCTAATGCCTGATAAAATTAAAGCAGAGCTTACAAATGACCAATTTAAGCTTTATACTCTTATTTATAATAGATTTGTATCATCGCAGATGATGCCGGCACAATTTGATTCTATTTCAGCTGATATCGTTTCCGGCGGTTACACATTTAGAGCAAATGGACAAAGATTACGATTTAAAGGATTTTTAGCGGTTTATAAAAACTATGGAGAAAACGAAGCAGAAGACAAAAATTCTCTTTTACCGCCGATTAAAAAAGACGATGTTTGTAAACTTAAAAAAGCTAATCCAAAGCAAAACTTCACGCAGCCGCCTGCAAGATATAATGAAGCATCTTTAGTGCGTGCATTAGAAGAAAAGGGTATTGGAAGACCGAGCACATACTCTCCGATTATTTCAACGATAATCGATAGAAAATATGTTGAGAGAGAGGATCGTTCTTTAAAGCCTACTTTCCTCGGCGAAGCAGTTACTAATCTTTTAAAGAAGCATTTTACTGATATTGTTAATATTGCGTTTACTGCTGAAATGGAAGATAAGCTTGATAATATCGAAAACGGTGATAAAAACTGGAAAGACTTACTAGCAGATTTCTATGGTCCGTTTGAAAAGTTGTTAGACAAATCTAATGAAATAGAACGTGTAGAACTACCGGTTATTGTTACTGATGAGATATGTGAAAAATGCGGCGCTAATATGGTTATTAAAGAGGGCAGGTTCGGCGAGTTTTTGGCTTGTCCAAACTATCCAGAATGTAAAAATGCGAAGCCGATTGTTAAATATATTGATACACCTTGTCCGAAATGCAGCCACAGGGTTGTTGAGAAAAAATCAAACAAAACTAAAAAAATCTTTTATGGATGTGAAAAATATCCTGCATGCGACTTTGTATCATGGGACATGCCGCTAGATGAAAAATGCGAAGAGTGTTCTTCATATATGGTTTTAAAGAAGAGAGCTAAGGGCAACGATTATAAGAAGTGTTCTAACTCTGAATGTAAGACAAACGAGAAAAAGAAGAAGGATGAATAGTATAAATATAATCGGGGCTGGGCTTGCCGGTATAGAAGCGGCATGGCAGATTGCAAACCGAGGAATAAAAGTAAAGCTTTATGAGATGAAGCCGGGAAAAAAGTCTCCGGCTCATCTATTAGATACTTTTGGAGAACTAGTATGCAGCAACTCTCTTAGAGCTGATAGGCTGGAAAACGCTGTTGGCCTTTTAAAGCAAGAGATGAGAGAGTTAAATTCGCTTATAATGGAAGCAGCAGACAAAACAAAAGTGCCGGCCGGCGGTGCCTTGGCCGTAGATCGAATATTGTTTTCGCAATATTTAACAGCTAAAATCAGCAGTCATGAATTTATTGAAGTTATAAACAAAGAAGTAACATCAATTCCAAAAGATGAAAAAACAATAATAGCAACGGGACCATTAACTAGCGAAAAACTATATGATGAAATAAAAAAACTCATTGGCTTTGATTATCTAAGTTTTTATGATGCAGCAGCACCCATTGTCTTGGCTTCAAGCATTGATATGTCCAAGGCTTTTTTTGCGTCAAGATATGATAAGGGCGGAAATGATTATTTAAATTGTCCTATGAATGAAGAAGAATACATGACGTTTTATAATGCTTTGGTCGGGGCGGAAGTAATAGAACTAAAAAGCTTTGAAAAAAGAGAAGTTTTTGAAGGCTGTTTGCCTGTTGAAGTAATTGCAAAACGTGGTATAAAGACTTTATTATTCGGTCCGCTTAAACCAGTCGGGTTAACTGATAAACGGACTCTTAATCGTTCATATGCAGTTGTACAGCTTAGAAAAGAGAACATAGAAGGGACAATGTTTAATCTTGTCGGTTTTCAAACTAACTTAAAGCATAAAGAACAAAAAAGAGTTTTTTCTCTGATACCTGGGTTAGAAAAAGCAGAGTACGTTAGACTTGGGGTTATGCATAGAAATACTTTTTTAAATTCTCCAAAAATTTTGGATGAAAGATATCGGCTAAGAGAAAATAATAATATATATTTCGCAGGTCAGATAACCGGAGTTGAAGGATATATTGAATCTGCTTCGTCAGGTTTGCTTGCGGGTTTATACGCTAGTGCTGATATATTAGATAAAGAAGTTGAGCCGTTGGATGATACGTGTGCTATTGGTGCACTTTCACAGTACGTTTCAAAATCGTTCACAAATAATTTTCAACCCATGAACGTTAACTTTGCTATAATAAAAGCGTTGGATAATAGGATTAGAGAAAAGAAATTACGAAATTTAGCTATATCCGAAAGAGCATTGAAATATATTAATAATATAAAGAGTAATTTTGCATTTGTGGAGGAACAAAATGTTTAAGGGAACAACAATTGTTGCTATAAGAAGAGATGGACATTGTGCTATTGCAGGTGATGGTCAAGTCACTTTTGGTCAAAACACTATTATGAAACACGGTGCTGTAAAAGTCAGAAGACTTTTTGATGATAAAGTTGTGATGGGGTTTGCTGGATCTGTTGCTGATGCTTTTACGCTGTCTGAAATGTTTGAAGCAAAATTAGAACAATACAGCGGAAGCTTAAAACGTGCTGCTGTTGAGCTTGTTCAAGAGTGGAGAAGCGACAAAATTCTAAGAAAATTAGAGGCGATGTTAATCGCTGCAGACAAAGAGGATCTTTTAATCATTTCAGGTACTGGAGAAGTTATAGACCCGGATGACGGTGTTGCTGCTATTGGTTCTGGCGGTGAATATGCTAGAAGTGCCGCAAAAGCATTATTAAAGAACACAGATTTATCTGCAGCCGAGATTGCAAGAAAATCTTTGGAAATAGCTGGGGAAATTTGTGTTTATACTAATGACCAGATAACTATAGAAGAAGTTTAGCTTAATAAATAATGAGGTAAAAATATGTCACAACTAACACCAAAAGAAATTGTAAAAAGATTAGACAAATATATCATATCGCAAGACGACGCTAAAAGAGCCGTTGCTATTGCACTTAGGAACAGATATAGGAGGAGTATGCTTGAAAAAGAACTTCAAGATGAGATTACTCCTAAAAATATCATTATGGTAGGCCCGACAGGCGTTGGTAAAACCGAGATTGCAAGACGATTATCAAAACTTATGAAAGCGCCCTTTATTAAGGTAGAGGCGACAAAGTTTACAGAAGTTGGATATGTCGGCAGAGATGTAGAATCGATGATAAGAGACCTTGTAGAGGCATCTATTCGTATGGTTAAAACCGATAGGCGAGAGAGCATTAAAGAGAAAGCAGAGGAACTTGCAAAAAAACGTATAATTGATATTTTAGCACCTGAATACAAGAAGAATAAAGCCCAGCCTAATCCGTTTATGGCTTTTATGAATCAACCGCAGTTAACTTCAACTGAACCGCCAGAGACAGAAATTCAAAAAACAGAGCGACTTTCTAAACGAGATCAGTTTATAGCCGATTTAGAGGCAGGTAAGTTGGAGAGCATGTTAATCGAAGTCGAGGTTGAAGATAATTCTGGAATCGGAATCGAGATCGCCGGAATAGGAAGCGACATCAACATAGGTGAAATAATGGGGGGTATGCTCCCTAAAAAAACAAAAAAAAGAAAAGTTACTGTTGCTGAAGCTAGAAAGATATTAGAAGCAGAAGAAGCAGATAAATTAATCGACATGGATGAAGTTACATCTACTGCTGTTGAAAGAGCAGAGCAGGATGGAATAATCTTTTTAGATGAGATAGATAAAATTGCAGGTAAATCACGTAGTCAAGGACCAGATATATCTCGTGAAGGTGTACAAAGAGATATTTTACCGATTGTTGAAGGAAGCACTGTTGTAACTAAATATGGTCCTGTTAAAACAGATTATATGCTGTTTATTGCTGCTGGAGCTTTTCATGTATCAAAGGTGTCTGATTTAATACCAGAACTACAAGGAAGATTCCCGATTAAAGTAGAACTTAAAACATTAAACGCAGACGACTTTATGAAGATTTTAACCCAGCCTAAAAATGCGATAATTACGCAGTATAAAGCGCTATTATCAACTGAAGGTGTTAACTTAAGTTTTAAAGATGATGCTATTGAAGCGATAGCTAAATATGCCGTTATGGTTAATGATTCGACAGAGAATATCGGGGCTAGAAGATTACATACAATTATGGAGAACTTATTAGATGATATTTCATTTAATGCAGGCGGGATTAAAACCAGTGTAGAAGTTATTATAGATGCCGAATATGTTAAAGCGCATCTTGGTGAAAATTTAAAGGAATTGAATCTTCAAAGGTATATTTTATAATTTAATTTCATATAAGCTCTGTGTGATGGTGCATAGGGCTTTTTTTTATTTTACCAGCATATAGATAATATAATTATCATTTTATATAAAGGTGAAATCTTTGAAGAAAAAAATCAGAAAAGCAAAACAGCAAATCACAAAGATATTTGAACTTCCCGCTGAGGCAATAACCGGAGTTTTTAGAATTATTGCAATCGGAAACAATTCTCTTTATATGGAAAACCATAAAGGAATTTTAGTATATACTCAAAAGAAATTAAAAATAAATACAGAGGAAAATGAAGTTTTAATTATGGGTGACAATCTTCTTTTAAAAAAAATGGGAAAGAAAAACTTGATGGTTGAAGGCAATATAAAAATCTTAGAATTTTCTGAAAAGTAGAACTGTTTTGGAGCATGTATGATTATAGAGTATATATGGAATTTATTAATTGGATATGTTATTATAACCGTTGAAGGTCTTTCAATGGAAAAGCTGATAAATTTAGCAGCTTTGAGTGATATAAAAGTATGGGAGTTAAGTCGAACATCTTATACTCATTTAACTGCGAAAACGACTTTAATAGGATATAAGAAGCTCAAAAAAATAGCTGACGATAAATATAATATAAAAGTTTTTAAAAGCAAGGGTATTACAAGCGAAGTTAGAAGGTTATATCTTAGAAAAGCGCTCTTTTTCGGGATTTTAGTTTCACTGCTGATCGGTTTTATTATTTCGATGTTTGTCTGGCAAATTGAAATTGTCGGTACGAATAACTTAAGCAAAGATACTCTTTTAGATGAAGTCTATAACATGGGGTTGAAAACCCCTGTGTTAAAGAAAAATCTAAATTTAGAAAAAATTGAAGATGATATTATTATTCAGCATAAAGAGATATCATGGGCGAATTTTAGTTATAAAGGAATAAAGCTTCATCTGGAAATTGTTGAAACCAGTGTTCCTAAAAGCCCAAAAGATCCATTTATCAGCACTAATGTTGTTGCTAAGAAAGATGGATATATAACAAAAATTCTTGTTTTAGAGGGAGAACCAAGCGTAACCGAGGGCATGACAGTAAAAAAAGATCAAACGCTAATAAAAGGTGAATATTTCGACGAAAAAGGCAATTTTAGAATTTATGATGCAGAGGGCATAGTTTATGCTGATGTTTGGTATATGGGTGAACAAAGCGTTCCTATGTTTGACGAAATTACAATTCGAACAGGCAGAAGTACGGAAGCAAAATATTTGATGTTAGGTAAAAGCAAAGGTGTAATTAACAGTGGCATTAAATATGATAATTATGAATCTGAAATAGAGAGTTGTATTTATCTTGGTGAAAATCTAGCGATTCCAATAAAGCTTGTATGCGAAAAAAAGTTTGAAACAATAAAGGTTAGTAAAAGAAGAGACAGTGACGAAATCAGAAATATAGCGAAAAATAAAGCTTATGAAACAGCTTTTGATAAAATATTATTCGGTACGGAGATAATAAAAGAGAAGATTGTTTTTTCACAAAAAGATGATAAAATATATGCATCAGCATTTTTAAAAACAAATGAAGATATTGCGAAAAAAATAATCAATGAATAATCCTGATAATAAATTATTATTACTTACAATATGAGAGGATATATATGGACAACCAGTTTGTAACAGAAATAAACTTTGAAACAATTGAACAACTAATGAGCATTTTTGGCAGCTTTGATGAAAATGTTAAAATCATTGAGAGCGAGACAAACACAACAATTATATCTAAAGATACAACATTGAAAATTACAGGACAAGAAAAAGACGTAAAGATATGTGAGGATTTAATAAATTCTTTACTAAAAATTATAAATAACGGAGAAAAGATTGACGAAACAAAAATTGGGTATGCATCAGAATTAGCAAAAGATGGAAATTCAGATGCGATGCACGAACTGATGGATGGCTCGATTGCTGTTACAAACAAGGGAAGGCAGATAAAATGCAAAACCTTAGTTCAAAAAAAATATATCGAAGAGATAAAAAATAAAACCTTAGTATTTTGTGTTGGTCCTGCCGGAACAGGCAAGACATACTTGGCCGTTGCTATGGCTGTGAAAGCATTAAAAAATAGAGAGGTTCAAAGAATTATATTAACTAGACCGGCAGTAGAAGCAGGAGAAAAACTCGGGTTTTTACCTGGTGATTTACAAAACAAAGTAGATCCATATCTTCGTCCGCTTTATGATGCGCTTTATGAATTTATAGGACCAGAAACTTTCGCTAAACACCTTGAAAAAGGAGTTATCGAAGTGGCGCCTTTAGCTTATATGAGAGGAAGAACATTAACAGAATCTTTCATTATTTTAGATGAAGCGCAAAATTGTACTAAAGAACAGATGAAAATGTTTTTAACAAGATTCGGCGAAGGCTCTAATGTGATAGTAACAGGAGATATAACACAAATTGATTTACCTAAAAAGAGCAGCTCTGGTCTTGTACATATCATTAAAGTATTAAAAAATATCGAAGATATAGGAATAATCTATTTTACTCATAAAGATGTTGTAAGACATAGATTAGTGCAGCGAATTATCAAAGCATATGAAAAGTATGAAAAAGATAAAGAACATTCCAGCAGACCCAGGAGAAGATAAGTGAAAAAAAATGAAGCTAAAAAAAGCATTAGGAAAATCAAAGGACAAGTAAATTTTTCGCACAACAAGCGTATTGGATTTATTTTAATTCTTGTTACTTTGATATTAAGTGTTGTGATAGTTGGAGTCTTTATTACTCCTGAAAAATACAATATTAATATTGGAGAGCTGCCGCCAGAAACTATTACAGCAACTGGAGATATTGTAGATGAAATCACTACAGAAAGATTAAGAGAAGAGGCAGAAGAAAGTGTGCTGCCGGTTTTTGAAATTGATCAATCAATTATCCCCAAAACTATTGAAGATTTAAGCCTATTCTTTCTAAAATTAGAGAACTCAAGAGCTTACGCTGAAGAAGTTTATATTACGCAAGAAAATGAGATAAGAAAAAAAGATAAGATTGAAGCTTTAGATATTGAGCCTTCCAAAATCGAATGGGAGAACTATTTAAAAATCAGTGATGAAAAAATCATTTCTAACCTTGCTTCATTTGATTACATTGATGGATTAGCAGTAAAAATCGCTACGCTTAAAAAAGAGGAAATAGAAGATTGTTCTGATAAATTAAAACAAATTGTAGAAACCCAGCCTGAAGATATAAATACTTTATTAAGTGATGAAAGCTATCGATTATCCATATCTGAAACCTTAAAATTAAATTATGTTTTTTCTGAAAATCTTTTAGAATTTTCGGACATTGCAATAAACACATATGTTTTTTCAAACAGTGAGTTAAATGAAGAAAAAACACAAGAGCTAAAACAAATCGCAAGACAGAACGTTGTACCTGTTGAATTTAAAGAAGGCCAGAATATTGTATTAGAAGGAGAACCAGTATCTTTAGAGCAATTCGAAGTTTTAAAAAAGCTTGGTATAACTAGCAGCAGACCAATAACTACCTCTCTATATCTAAGTTTATTAGTTTATATAACATTACTATTTTTCGGATTCTATTTTTACTTGACATCATTCGAAAATGATTTCTTTAAAAATATTTTAAATTGTGCAATGTTATCTATTATTACAATTATAATGGTCCTAACTGCAATTTTAACAGAACAATTTGAGCCGAATTTAATTTTAATATTATTCGGCACAATGATGTGTGCTGTGTTAATATCTCCAAGGATAAGCATTTCATTCAATGTATTTTTTGCACTTATATATGCCGGAATTATTATATGGAACTTAGGAGAAGTAACCCCTGGAGCCTTTGAAAAAGTATTAGTAGTAATAATTAGCGGAAGTATATGCGCACAATTATTAAAAAATCTTGCAAGAAGAGCAACGCTTTTGCTAGCAGGTTTAGTTGCTGGATTTGTGGGTGCATCGATTATATTCAGCATAGGATTCTTGATGAACTTAGATATTTATTTAATTGCTCTTAACAGTCTTTGGTATATTGCCAGCTGTATTTTATGCGGTGTTATTGCTATTGGATTTTTACCTTTGTGGGAATCTGTATTTAATGTTGCGACACCAACAAAACTTTTAGAACTATCAAACATCCATCATAAATTATTACAGCAGTTAATAGACGAAGCACCCGGAACCTATTATCATTCAAGCATGGTAGCTAATCTATCTGAAAATGCTGCTTTTGCACTAGGCTCAAATGCTTTGCTTGTAAAAACTGCTGCCTTTTATCATGATATTGGCAAGTTAGAAAACCCAGAATATTTTACTGAGAATCAGCAAGATGGAAACCCGCATGAAGATTTAACAATGGATGAAAGTGCTGAAAAAATTATAGGACATGTTGCAAACAGTGTGAATATTGCAAAGAAAAACAATATACCGAGAGAAGTTATTAATATTATGTCACAGCATCATGGTAATTCTCTGCTGCAAAACTTTTATTTTAAAGCAAAGGCTGTAAGTCCTGATGTAAGCGAAGAAAAATATAGATATCCATTCTCTAAACCAAATACACTTGAAGCTGCAATTTTAATGCTTGCAGATACTGTAGAAGCTGCTATGAGATCTCAAAAAGATTTGCCTAGTGAACAAAAACGAGAAAAAATAACAGCATTAATTGTAGATAAGTTTAATCATGGACAATTGGATGATTGCCCGATAACTAGGAAAGATTTAGGTATGCTTGCAAATATATTTACCGTTTCTCTTGAAAATGTTCATCATAATAGAATAAAATATGCATATAGCTTAGATGGAAAAAAAGAAAAGTAGTGAGATGTGAAAATGGAAATAGTTTTTAGAAAAGTTTTTATTAATAAAAATAATTTAATAAGAATTATTAAAAGAGCTGCACAAAAAGTATTTGAGATAAAAAATATAGATAATTTTGATATATCTTTTTTAGTTACTAATAATAAAGAAATCAAAATAATAAACTCCTATTTTAGAGGGATAAACAAACCTACAGATGTTCTTTCGTTTCCATCTACTGATGACTTTAAGGGTGATAAGGATTGCTTCTATGGAGATATAGCTATTTCAATAAATAAAGCAAAAAGCCAAGCAAGGACATTCAACCAGTCCCTAGAAAAGGAACTTTCTTTTTTGGTTATTCATGGGTGCCTGCATCTGTTAGGATATAACCATGAAAATGAAAAAAGCGAAATAAAGATGAGAAAAGAACAAAGAAAGATTCTTAGTTTTTTACAGGAGAAAAAATATTGAAAAAATTTATTGATAGCATTAATCATTCGCTCAGCGGAATTATTCATGCATTTAAGACTGAAAAAAACATGAAGATTCATTTTGCTATATCATTTGTCGTTATATTATTAAGTATTCTAACTCATGTTACAAGATTTGAACTTATAGCGATAATAATCTCAATAACGCTTGTAGTACTAGCAGAATTATTTAATACGGCAGTTGAAGCTATTGTAGACTTAATAACAGATCAATATCATGAGCTTGCCAGAATAGCCAAGAATGTTGCAGCAGGAGCGGTCACTATTACCGCATTGAATGCGGTGGTTGTAGGATATTTAGTTTTTTATAGAAAAATCAGCTCATTCCAGCTGACATCACTTTCATTTTTTACTGATTTATCTGCGCATATTACCTTTGCAAGTTTAGCTATTGTATGTGTTATTGTTATCGCTATTAAAAGCAGAAAAAATGCTAAGAACGTATCTTATCTACAAGGCGGTATGCCTAGCGGACATACTGCTATTGCTTTTGCTTTATTTATGGCTGTAACATTAATTTCAAATCAAATTATTGTTTCATCTGTTACTTTCATTTTGGCTTTAGTAGTAGCCGAATCTAGACTAGAAACTAAAGTACATACTTTTTTAGAAGTTTTAACTGGCGCTTTAATCGGTGTTGGAGTAACATATTTAATGTTTATTTTAGCAGAACTTTTAAAATTTTAATTAGGAGTAAATATTATGGATTATAAAGAACTTGTTAAATTAGCAAATAAAGCAAAGGATAATGCATATGTACCTTATTCCGGATTTAATGTCGGTTCTGCTTTGCTTACTAAAAAAGGTAATATTTATACAGGGGTTAACGTCGAGAATGTTTCTTATTCTCCAACAATATGCGCCGAGTCAACATCAATAGTAAAAGCTGTTTCAGAGGGTGAACAGGAATTTAGTGCTATTGCAGTAATTTCAAACTCTAAAGATTATACTATGCCGTGCGGAGTATGCAGGCAAAGACTTTATGAATTTGGCAATGATATTGATGTTATATGTGCTAATAATAAACTCGAATATGTAGTATATACGATTGAAGAGCTCTTACCTAAGGGATTTAATAAAGAATCATTAGCGAAAGGAAAACCAATTGGAAAATAATTTTAAGTCTGCATTTATAGGGATTGTAGGAAGCCCGAACGTTGGTAAATCTACAATTATAAACTATCTGATCGGTAGAAAAGTTGCCATTGTTTCGCATAAACCACAAACAACAAGAAGCAGGATATCAGGCATATTAACAAAGGGTGATTATCAGATGATATTCCTAGATACACCAGGAATAGCAGAGCCCAAAAATAAGCTCGGTGAGTTTATGGTTAAAACTGCTTATGAATCTACAAGAGACGTTGATGCTGTTTTATTTGTTATAGACTTAAAGTACGGTATAGGAAAAAGAGATTTAGATATACTTTCAAAGTTGATGAAAGGCAATTCGCCAATTGTTGTTGCACTAAATAAAATAGATGTTGCTAAAAAGCAGGATATTACTAACGCAATAAATATATTAAACGATAATGGTATTGACGAGCATATATTTTCTATTTCAGCCCAGACAGGGGAGGGAATGGATGAACTTTTAGTTTTGCTTAAATCATACCTTACTGAAGGTCCAATGTATTACCCTAAAAATATGATATCAGATCAGCCCGAAAAACAAGTTGTTTCTGAAATTATAAGAGAAAAAACTTTGCATCTTTTAAATGAAGAAGTACCGCATGGAGTCGGAATTGAAATAATAAAAATTACTCCAAGAACGGATAAAGAAATAGTTGATGTTGAGGCTACTATATTCTGCGAAAGAGAAAGCCATAAAGGCATTATTATCGGTAAAGGTGCAAATATGCTGAAGCAAATCGGCTCTAATGCAAGGTTAGATATCCAGATGCTTTATGGAAAGCAAGTTTTTTTAAAACTGTTCGTAAAAGTTAAGGCGAATTGGAGAGATACAAATAGAGGTTTGCAAGATTTAGGTTTTAAAGAATAAAGTTTTTTGGTATTGCTTCATTTCTTTACCGCTTATATTATTTAAGTTTTATTATATACTATAATATGAGAGGTGATTAAAATGATAGAGGATATTCAAGCTACAGCATGGACAGCATTTAAAAACTCTGGAAACATTGGTGCTTATCTTTTATATAAGGCAGTATCTCTAAAAGATGATGATAAGTAAGTTTATTTTAGTTAGTCAAACATACAACACCCTCAATCACTAAGGAGAAAATTTATTGTTTACTACTTCTGCTATTGTCATAAAAGAAGTCGACTATAGGGACAATGATAAAATGCTTGCGCTTTTTTCTCCTAAATACGGCAGGATTGATGCTCTATCTAGAGGATGTAAAAAGCAGGGCAGCAAGCTTATGGCTTCTAGTCAGCTGTTTAATTGCGGTGAATATACCTTTAACTCAAAAAAAGATAAGAACTACCATTCAGGATGTGTGATAAAACACTCATTCTACAACCTAAGGGATAATTATGAGAAGCTTTTTACAGCTTCGTTTTTTGTAGAGATGATAAGTGCCTTTATTATGCCGAATCAAGAAGATAAAAAAATTTATGCTTTATTGTTAAATTCACTTTTTTCTTTAGAGAATAATTTAAACAAGCCGCATGATATTATACAGTTTTTTTTAGTAAAACTATCTGATCTTGTTGGATTAAGGCCATATATAGAAAAATGTATGAGCTGTGATGAATCTAAAATCAGTTTTTATTTTAGCTTTGATGAAGGCGGAATATTATGCTTAAATTGTGCAAGAAAAACATTAGGAAAAAAAAGAAGAATTACAGAAAAAACAATAAATATTATGGAGAGTATTTTTTCTTTACCATCGAAAAGCATATGTGAAAAATATGATGTTTCTTTTTCGAAATCACTTGTAGACATTATGTTTGTTTATCTACAAGACAAGTCACATTTAAAAATCAAATCCTATAATTTATTAAAGCAAATTGTCACTTCGTAAAAACTTTTATTTTTTTTTAATTTTATATTGTAAGTTTTGTGTTTATACGTTATAATGCACGTTGATATAAGAGAAAATAAAGACATCTGAATTAAAACAGAGAAATGGAGTGTTAATAATGTCAAAAAAGTTTGTTTACCTTTTTAGTGAGGGTAACGCAAGCATGAAGAATTTGCTGGGAGGCAAAGGTGCAAATCTTGCAGAAATGACAGGGCTTGGATTACCTGTACCGCAGGGTTTTACTATAACTACTGAAGCTTGCACACAATATTATGAGGATAGCGAGAGTATAAACGAAAAAATTGAAAATGAGATTTATGCAGCTCTTGAAAAATCTGAAGAAATAAACGGGAAAAAATTTGGGGATATAGACAACCCTTTTTTAGTGTCTGTACGTTCTGGAGCAAGAGTTTCTATGCCGGGGATGATGGATACTATTCTTAATTTAGGACTAAATGATAAATCCGTTTTCGGATTAACTAAGCTTACCGGTAATGAAAGGTTTGCTCTTGATAGTTATAGAAGATTTATTCAAATGTTTTCTGATGTAGTTATGGATATTGAAAAGCACAAATTTGAAGAAATATTAGCATCTATTAAGAAAAAAAGAAATGTTGAAAACGACACAGACCTTAATGCTGATGATTTAAGAGAAGTTGTTGAAAGATATAAAGCTTTATATCTTGTTGAAAAAGGGGATATCTTCCCACAGAATCCAAAAGTACAATTGATAGAGTCAGTAAAAGCTGTTTTCCGTTCATGGGATAATCCAAGAGCGATTATTTACAGAAGAATGAATGGTATTGGTGCTGATTGGGGCACAGCTGTTAATGTACAATCTATGGTTTTTGGAAACATGGGAAATGATTCTGGTACTGGAGTTGCTTTTACTCGTGACCCTTCAACTGGAGAAAAGAAACTATACGGCGAATACTTGATGAATGCTCAAGGTGAAGATGTTGTTGCTGGGATAAGAACACCGCTTCATATCAGCGAATTAGAAAAAGAGATGCCGAAAGTTTATAAACAATTTTCAGACATTGCTACTAAACTTGAAAATCACTATAGAGATATGCAGGACATGGAGTTTACTATTGAAAAAGGCGAACTCTTTATGCTTCAAACTAGAAACGGTAAAAGGACAGCAGAATCTGCTATTAAAATTGCTGTTGATTTAGTTAAAGAAGGAAAAATATCTCACGAAGAAGCTTTAATGAAAATCGAACCAAAGCAGCTGGATGCATTGCTTCATCCTACATTTGATGAATCTGCTTTAGAACTAGCAAAACCGATTGCACAAGGACTTCCAGCTTCACCAGGAGCAGCATGTGGTAAGCTTTATTTTAATGCTAAAGACGCAGCAGAAGCAGAGCAGCGTGGTGAACAAGTTATATTAGCTAGAATCGAAACATCACCGGAAGATATTGAAGGAATGTATGCGGCTCAAGGTATTTTAACCACAAGAGGCGGCATGACTTCACATGCGGCAGTAGTTGCCAGAGGCATGGGAACATGTTGCGTTTCTGGTTGTGGTGAAATAATGATTATTGAAAAATCTAAAACTCTCAGCGATACAAGTGGCCGTGTATACCATGAAGGAGATTTCCTTTCAATAGATGGTTCTACTGGTATGGTTTACGGTGAAGCTATAAAAACACAAGAGGCTGAGCTTTCTGGTGGATTTGCAACAATAATGGAATGGGCAGACGAATTTAGAACTCTAAAAGTCAGGACTAATGCTGATAATCCTAAAGATGCTGAAAACGCTGTTTCATTTGGAGCAGAGGGAATCGGGTTATGCCGTACTGAGCATATGTTCTTTGATGAAGATAGAATCCCTGCTATGCGTGAAATGATTGTTTCAAAATCTGAAGATCAAAGAAGAAGAGCATTAGCTAAACTTCTTCCTATGCAAAAAGAAGATTTTAAGGCTATTTACAATGCAATGGGCGAAAGACCTGTTACTATTCGTTTCTTAGATCCGCCGTTGCATGAATTTTTACCTTCAGAAGAAACAGAAATAAGAGCACTTGCTAAAGAGATGGTTATCTCTTTAACAGAGCTTAAATTTACTATAGAATCACTTAAAGAATTTAATCCGATGTTAGGACATAGAGGATGTAGACTTGCTGTTACATATCCTGAAATTGCTGAAATGCAGACTCGTGCTGTTATTGAAGCTGCTATTGAAATTAATAAGGAAAACGGCTTAAACATCCACCCAGAAATCATGATTCCTTTGGTTGGCGAAGTTAAAGAACTTAACTTTATTAAAGAAATTGTAGTTAACACAGCAGAACAAGTTATCGAAGAATTAGACGATAGAATCGACTACCAAGTCGGAACGATGATCGAAATCCCTAGAGCTTGTTTAACTGCAGATGAGGTTGCCAAAAATGCTGATTTCTTCTCTTTTGGAACGAACGACCTTACACAAATGGTATTTGGGTTCAGTCGTGATGATGCTGGAAAATTTTTGGATGATTATTATATCAAAAAAGTATATGAAGCAGATCCGTTCTCAACAATAGACCAAGCAGGCGTTGGAAAATTGATGCAGCATGCTGTAAAGCATGCGAGAGCTGCAAAACCAGATTTAAAAATCGGAATTTGCGGAGAGCACGGCGGAGAATCTGAATCAATAATTTTCTGTCATAATCTTGGTATGGATTATGTATCATGCTCACCTTTCAGAGTGCCTATTGCTAGACTAGCAGCGGCTCATGCGGCGATTAAAGAAAAAAACAGCAAAGCATAATTAGTAACAAAATAAAAGATTTTAATCGCCTACTATATATAGGTGTTAGAGTGTTGAAAAACCTTATTTGTTAGTTGGGCTGGCAAGAAAGGGTGGAAGGCAAGGAAAAGAAGCCTCACAAACAAGGCGCGTACATATGGTGCATAACTGCATTTGTGAAGCTTTTTTGACGCTGTAAGTTTAATTCACTTTATAACGTCTAAGAATTAAACGGTTACGCCCTTTATCGACAGCCTTAAAGCGCCTATTATATATAGGTGCCTTTTTATTTATTGTATGCGTTTACAGAAAGTTAACTTGATGTTTTTTGTCTTAAAACATATAATTGATAATGTTTTTGGTTTATTGTATAATATCCAAGATTGATAATAATTAAATCATCTAATACAAAGGGAGAAAACTTTTGAAAAGATATAGTCACAAACAAGCAGCGAAAATTTCGGCAAAAAGAGCAAAAGAGGCTGCTTTGAAAAAAAGTGTTAATAGAACACCTGTAAAAGCGACATCTGTTAACAGAGCAAATAATAATAGTAAAGTTGTTAAAAGTGCAAAAATTAAAAAGCTAGATAGAAAAATTGCTAGAGTTAGTGCTAGAGCGTATGGCGGAGGCACAAAAAAAGCACTATTAATCACAGCTGGCGCTCTTCTTTTTATTGCGATAGTTGCTTTTTTAGGTTTTTATGTTTTTAAAATAGATTTTTCGAAACCACAATTTGTACAAAAAACTGAGCAAGTCGAATTAACTGAAAAACAGGAAATTGTTGCACCTGGTGTTACGACTGATTTTGTGCGAAATCAGGAAACTTCGAACATGATTTTTAATACTGTAGGAAATTTAGTAACAGTTGAAAATGATATTGATTATCATTTTTCTGACTTAATTTTTAGAGAAACAAATCAAGACGGTGTTATTGTAACTAAAAAAGTTATTGCTTCTGATTACTCTGCTTATTCATATGTAACAAGGTCATGCAACGACATAATTGAAATAAATGATGGTTATCTTATTGTAGGCTATACTCAGCGCGGCGATTATGCATATGGAACCAGCAATAAAAATATCTGGTTAGCGAAGATAAACTTTTCAGCTAATATAATATGGGAAAGAACGATAGATGATGGATATCTTAACAGTGAAATTTTAACTATTGAAGATTTTGGAAAGGATAGAAAAAGGTTATATATTAAATCAGAAGCTTTAAAAAATTGGTTTATGATTATAGATAATGAGGGCGAAGAGATCAGAAAGTATGATTTATCTCAAGAGTTTTTAGCATATTCTGATACAGATGACGGCGGAAAGATATTTGTAAGTAAAAGAACAAATGATATTTCAATTTTGAAGAAAATTTCTTCTAATGAAGAAATAGAAGTTGAAGAATATATTATTGGAGCATACAGATATATATTTGATGTTGATGGCGGATATTTATTATTTGGGGAAAAAGAAATTAATAAGAGCCTAACTTGTGTTGCTGTATTTGTTGATGATGAAGCAAACTTAAAATGGGAAAAAGAACTATCCGATTTAGGATATCCTAAAATCAGAGACGTACATTATTACGAAGATGCCGGATATATCTTAACAGGCCATATTTTTTCTACTGAAGGAAGTGATATGCCTAGAAGCATAGTCAGTCTTTTTGATGAAACTAATCAAGATATTCAAGATGCTTGGGTTGCAAAATTAGACGAAAATTATGAGCTGAGTTGGGAAAAAACTTATGCTTATGGTGATATGGGATCTTACTTTGATGGAGTTGTTAAAGATGGAGGAAATAAATATTATTTGCTTGGTGTAGCCCAATATAAAACACCAGAGGCTTCTACTATCAGGCACAACAGCATTGTAACAGGTATAACTGATAAAGCGCCAAATGAAGAACAATCTTTTGCTGATATAGCTGACTATGATTTAGTTGATACACCAATTGTGAATGATGTAATTGCATCTACCATAAACAATAAAATAGTAAACGGAAGCATGGAAAATGACTACGCATTAAAAGTGTTTTGGACGGCTGTAAACGGCGCAAAAGAATATAAAATCGATATATATAAAGGTATTAATGATGTTTATTCCGGGATAACTGATAATCATAATAGTTTTGTTATCGAAAATGTAGTATCTACATTAGGTATGATTGATCTAATACCTTACACTGTTGTTGTAACTGCAATAGACGAAAAAAATAGTTCTATCAGCTCTAATGACTTTAGTTTTACAATATTCAATAATGAATATGATGTTATAAGGACATGGTTACCTGATTTTGATCAAAAAAATAAAATGACTAATTTTTATTATAGAATTGCCAGCGGTGCTAACTCAGTAAACGTATATCTTAATAAAATTATGCCCGACGGCACAGTAAATTCTGATTTAGTAAGTACCAGATTTGGAGAAACGATAACACATGATTTTAGAACTCTGTCTTATGGTGAATATTATTATAGATTAGAACTTAGCAAGGATGATGGTACTAAATATATTAAAGACACTCCTGTTTTTGAATATGCCGACCCTGATCCTGATGATTTATCTTACATTGTTTTAGATGAACAAAGACTTTTAAATGAACTTCAATTTTCATCAGATGATATAAAGGATTTAAGGCTTCTAATACATCTTGGTCAATTTGATTCTGAAAATAGAGATCACGTACGTATTTTACAATTATTTTGTAACTATTATTTAGGTGATTTATCTAAACTGGGCATATATTCTCCTGATACTGAGCCTCAAAGCGGTTTTGATATCCCTATTGAAGTAAACAGATATTTCCAAGAGGATACAAGAAAAGCTATGGTTTATCTTCTTTCTTATTTCGGCAGAATTGGAATAGATGGTGAAAAACTAACTAGAAGTGTTGACAGCAATTTTTTTAAAGACCTAGCAAACCTTTCTAAGCTGCCTGTAAGTAATGATGTTATAGCAGCATTTAGATCTGATGGAAGTGGTGCGAAATATAATGCAGGATATTCTTTTGATACGAAACATAACTTTATTGAAGGAATACAGCTAGCTTTACCAGTAGATCATGAACCTCAAAAAGCAGCTTATTTTGGGATCAGATATTTACCAATATTGAATTTTGAAGAATATGATACTGGAGTTAGGTTACATGCAGGGTTAGATTATCGTTCTGAAGATTTAATTGTTGATGATGTTGCATATATTAAAGATCATGCAGGCGAAGATTATATTGACACTGCTGATAAGGTAGAAGAAGAAGTAGTAGTAGATAAGACACAAGCAGAGATAAGACGTGATAGAATATATTCTCCTTATGATGGTGTGGTTGTTAAAGCGGATGATTCATCTCCAGGCGTCGGAAACGGTATACATGTTATGATTAAACATGTTTCAAAAGATGCAGACAAAACTGAGTTTTATACTCAGCACCTTCATTTATCTTCAGTGCTTTGTGAAGTCGGTCAAGTGTTAAAACGGGAAACACAGGATACTCTGGAGGAAAACATCTACATCTCGAGATTTTCACCGAAGAGATGAAAGTTGGCACTTTTCTAAATCCATTAATATATGATTATGCTTATCCGCCTTTAAAAGATGAGGCTATGGCTATGGAAAGAGAAAAAGGACTAATCAAATAAGGTTTTAAGAATAAATAATGCTGTTTAGAAAAAACTATCCTTATAGAAATTTTATAAGGAGAAATAATCAGTATGAATGTAAAAAATATTATGTCCCAAGACATTAGAAGTTTAAGTCGGGAATCGAGTGTAATAAACGCTGCTCAAACAATGAGAAGTTTGGATGTCGGCGTTGTGCCCGTTGTTGATGGAGACAATCGAGTCGTTGGTGTTGTAACAGACAGAGATATTGTATTAAGGTGCGTTGCTGAAAGCTGTGATGCAAATAGCAAAAGAATAAACGAGGTTATGAGCAAAACAGTTTTAACAGTTAACCCTGATACAGATATTGAAGAAGCTGCAAAGATAATGGCAGAAAATCAAGTCAGAAGGCTGCCTGTTGTCGAAAGCGGATCACTGGTCGGAATGTTATCATTAGGTGATATCGCAACAGACACAAGATGTGAATTTGAGACAGATGAGATAATAAAAGAGGTTTCAGAGCCTTAGAAAAATGTAGTTTTATGCCCTTGCTTTAATATCGCAAGGGTTTTTTTATTGCCTTTATTTGGTTTGACTTTTCTTACAGTGTATAAGATAATTGACTAGAAAATATTTTTATTTCGTGAGGATAAAGAGCATGAATGAACAAAAGAGTTTTGCTATTAGTAAAAAGAGTTTTTTAACATCTGTTTTTATTATTTTCGGGCTGATTATCGTGGCATATATCTTAACTTTATTTGTACCGCAAGGCAGTTTTGAATATTTAGAAACTTCCGGAGCAAAGGAGATAATACCAAATACATACTCTGCTTTTGAATCACAAGAAAGTTATCCTGTATGGAAGATTGTTTCTGCTCCTTTTGAAGTTTTTGCTTCAAATTACGGTCCGATGGTTATCGTAATTATGCTTTTTATTCTGCTTATCGGCGGCTCTTTTACTGTAATGGATAATTCGGGACTTTTGCAAGCGGTTATTTCTAAAATCACGTTGAAATCTTATAAAAAGAAATACTTATTAATTCCGGTGTTATCGTTGATATTCATGACTTTAGGCGCATTTTTCGGTATCTTAGAAGAAGTAGTTCCGTTGGTGCCCTTAATTGTAGGTCTTTGTTATATGTTGGGCTGGGACAGCCTTTTAGGGCTTGGACTAAGTTTGTTTGCTACATGTTGTGGTTTTTCTGCAGCAATCACGAATCCATTTACCGTTGCGATAGCCCAAAGGATAGCAGGACTGCCGCTATATTCTGGTACATGGTTCAGGATTATATTTTTCATTATTATTTACGTTGTTGTCGTAATATTCCTAACCAAATATGCAAAGAAAATTGATAGAAATCCTGAAAGTTCTTCTGTATATAAAGATGATAAAGCGAGAAAAGAAAAATATAATTTAGATATTAGTGAAATAGAGGAGAATGCAAAATATAAACAGTCAGCAATTATCTTTTGTATAGCGTGCTTTGCAATTCTTTTGGTTTTTTTATTTTCAGCATCTGCATTAAATATGACAGATTATTCTATGCCGATTATCGCTTTAATATTTGTTATCATGTCTATGGTTAGTGCTAAGCTCAGCGGAATGAAGGGCAAATCTATTTTTAAAAGTTTTATTAAAGGAATTGGTGCAATTGCACCATCGATTATCTTAATTCCATTAGCCATAAGTGTTACTTATATAATCGAAGACAGTAATATTTTAGATACTTTAATAAACAGTACAGGCGGTTTATTATCGAATACAAACATATTTTTAAATATTTTTATAATTTACGGTGCTGTATTATTAATGAACTTTTTTATCGGTTCTGCTACAGCAAAAGCATTTTTATTAATGCCGCTATTATTGCCTTTGGCTTCTATAACAGGAATAACTGCCCAAGCAACTGTACTTGCTTACTGCATGGGGGATGGTTTCTCTAACGTTCTATATCCGACAAACGCTCTGCTCTTAATTGCATTAGGGTTAACTGTTGTACCATATACTAAATGGTTTAAATGGACGATTGGTGTCCAAATTCTTATTGCGCTTATCAGTATTGCATTTTTAATGGTGGCTGTGTTGATAGGGTATGGGGGATAGTAAAGCATATCTAAAAGAATAATTAATTTAATTCTTTTTCGAAATGTTGATAGTCTTTTATAGTTTTCCATTCACCACCCCAGATAAAACCTTTATCTATAAAGGCATTGTAGCAAACATCTCCTTTTACTATCATGCCTTTTCTAACATCAGTTCTGTCATAGTATTTTTCGCTGTTTGTAGGTGAAATTATACTGCCTTTTATATATGGATTTTGCACAGGGTTAATATCTAGTGCAACACCATATGCATGATTTGACAGCTTAGTTGTTCCTTCAACAACTCTATAATTAAAAGCAGAAGTATTATTATCCATCATAGATGCTTTATCATCACTGTTATAATGATCTACTAAATTCATTTTTTCAATTTGAAATCCATTGTCATAGAGAATTTCAAATATTTCTAAAATATCTTCTGCAATTAATTTATTTACAATCATCTCGCCGACTTGATAGTTGCCGTTAAAATCAATATAACTCATTTTAAGATATCTTAAATCTTGAAGTGAAATGTTGTCATTTTCTTTGTAAGAATTACCATCAATAATAGATAAAATATCGACTGGTATCTCATTTTGTGTAAAAACTTTATTATAAATTGGCATTGGTCTAAGAGTTGCTTTAATTTCATTGTATGTAATTTGCACTTTTTTCTCTACTGCTTGATTTATTTCTGTATGTGTCAGAGTTTCATCCACTTTATAAATATCTGAATATACCAGTTTATGAGCACATCCTGTAATAAAAATATTAAATATTAAAGTAGCAATTAGTAAAATATATTTCATTTCAAATTTCACTTTCACAATTAATTTTATCAATCTAAATGATAATTCTAACTATTAAAAGCGTATCAGAATAATCTTATTAATACCAGAATAAATTTTATTTTCTGCGCCACGTTATCGGTTCAAATCCTTACGTCTTAACCCTAATAAACAAGCCGTCCTTTCGGACGACCTCTTTATTTGGTCGGGGTGACAGGATACGCATCCTTCGCAATTCGCTTGGATGCTACGTTCTTGCGGCATAGCCGCTCGAACCGCTTCGCTGAAAGTATGCCATTGGCATACTTTCTTAACGCTCTGCGCCTTCTTAAGCTTCAAATCCTTTCCTTCCTAACTTTAAATAAAAAGAAACCCACTATGTGAGTTTCTCTTTATTTATGGTCGGGGTGACAGGATTTGAACCTGCGACCTTATGATCCCGAACCATACGCGCTACCAAGCTGCGCTACACCCCGAGATTTTATTTTGGAGCCAACGGTGGGAATTGAACCCACGACCTGCTGATTACGAATCAGCTGCTCTACCCCTAAGCCACGTTGGCACAACAATAAATGATATTATAACATAAGGATTTTTACATTTCTATATTTATTTATATTAATAGTAATTCAAAAAGAACTGAGTTTTACTTTATCTTTTGGAGGCTTTTTTGGTGGTATTCTTCGCCTTAAAATATAAGATAATACTCGAACAAAACAAAGGTATAAAACGCAAATTGCAAAGCCATATATTAAATAATAATAAAAAACTGTGTCGTATTCATTCATCAAAATATCTGAAAAAAATAAAATTAAAGTAGAAGCCAGAATCCCGATTATAAAGAAACGCCACCACGATTTTGTAAACTTATTTATGGCTATCATAATAATAAAATATAGTACCCATACTAATAAAAGCAAGGGTTCTCCTTCAAAAAGGGCAAAAACAGCTCCAGCAAAAGGTAAATTTATAAAAATTATGACTAAGCTTGAGCCAAATAAAGCAAAGGCCAACAAAGCAACGATAAATGCATTCAAAAAATTATCAGAATATGATGAAGAGCGTGATTTTTTCCATATATCAGTTTCTCTGTCATAAATCCATCTTACTTTTTTATCTTTATTTCTAAATTTAAAATAATATCTATACAATTTACTTATCCTATTTTATATATTTGATTTATCTGCAGTATAAACTTTTAAACTATCAGCATTATTTTTTAAAATCTTTTTTGCATCAATTTTAGAAAGTTTATGAGGCAAAGCGCAACTTCTGCAATCACATTTATTTTTTGATTTTGGTAAAGAAGAGTCTATTGGTTTTAGAACTAACTCGTTATTTTTGTTTCGTTTTTTTTCTTTGCCGTCATATCTAAAAAGGTTGCCAAACGGGGAAGCGAGGTACATATAATTTACACCATATAACTTGCCGACAAGCTCATCACCTTTAGAAAAAATCTCAGGTTTATGTCCGCTGCAATTTGGATGCGTATGAATTATTGAAATTCTTCTTGCATGTATCCAGCTTGCAATATAACCAGTCACAGCACCAAAAACCACATGATTATGACCGCCTGTAAATACTTTGCCGTAAGTGTATAAATCTATTCTTTTTCGCCTATTTGTGGTCTCATTAAAAGCATTTACTTTAATTCTTTTGATTACAGCACCACGTTCTCTTGAATCAGCATCAGTTAATGGATTAGCATAAAACCCAAAAGATAATGCAGCCTCTTCTTCACTTTTAAAAATCTTACCTTTATATCTTTTAATAGTTTTTCGGTTAATAATAAATTTATCTATTTTCAAATTTATTTGCTCCAAGAATTTAAACTTTTTACTTTCAAATTATTATATCACAAATTGGTAAATATTCGTAGATAACTGAAAATACTATCTTTTTATAAGTGAGATGGATTCGAAGTCGGCTAGCCGAACCTAATGTAGCAGCATTTAGTTTAGTAAATAATACTTATTATCTGCTCTTGTATAGTTTGTCTAATAAGATATAATTCTTTAATGTGATTTTCACACTCCTTGACAACAAAAAAGCACATCCAGTGGATGTGCTTTTTATATTGGTGGAGGGAGGTGGAGTCGAACCACCGAAGGCGCTGCCGTCAGATTTACAGTCTGATCCCTTTGGCCACTCGGGAATCCCTCCAAGAATGGAGCTGATGATGGGACTTGAACCCGCAACCTGCTCATTACAAGTGAGCTGCTCTGCCAGTTGAGCTACATCAGCATATAATAACACCTGCCAAAAGACAAATGTTATTGATGGTGCCTCAGAGTGGAATCGAACCACCGACACAGGGATTTTCAGTCCCTTGCTCTACCGACTGAGCTACCGAGGCGTAAACAGAAAAAAAATGTATTTGGCGACCTGGAAGGGATTCGAACCCTCGACCTCTAGCGTGACAGGCTAGCGTTCTAACCAACTGAACTACCAGGCCAAATAATATATTTAATTGGTGGGGCCTCAGGGACTCGAACCCCGGACCGATCGGTTATGAGCCGATTGCTCTAACCAGCTGAGCTAAGGCCCCGCAAAATAAATCGCAATGGTGACCCCTAGGAGAATCGAACTCCTGTTACCGCCGTGAAAGGGCGGTGTCTTAACCGCTTGACCAAGGGGCCGCATAAAAAAAGAGCTTCTTAATGTCCAATAGCCAACTTGGTCGGGGTGAGAGGATTCGAACCTCCGGCCCCATGGTCCCAAACCATGTGCGCTACCAAACTGCGCTACACCCCGCTGTCAAACCTGTGTTTTTGCGACGTCTATTAATATACATTAAATAGTTATTCGTGTCAATCATTTTTTATATTTTTTTAAAAAAATTCCACCTATAAAATGGGTTACATAATATACTTATGTATACTAATAAATCTGTTGTAAATTAATATGCTTCCATGTATAATCTAGATACTTATTTGAAGAGGAAAATTTGATGAATATAAAAGTAGAAAATAAAAAATATCATATTGTAACATATGGTTGTTTGATGAATGAGCACGAATCTGAAAAGATTGAAGGTATGCTTGGTATCGCAGGATATTCAAAGCACGATGACATTAAAACTGCAGATGTTATTGTTGTAAATACATGCTGTATACGTGAAAAAGCAGAACAAAAGATAATTAGTAATATTGGATATCTGCGCAGATATAAAAAGGCTAATAAAGAACTTGTAATTATCGTTTGTGGATGTCTAACACAACAAAAAGATTTGGCTAAAAAGATATTTTCAAGCTTTTCTTTTATTAATATTATAATAGGGACTCAAAATCTGCATAGAATTCCTGATTTTCTAGAAGAAACATTAGAAAGCGGTAAAAGAATAATATCTATTGAGCAGGATGAACTTAAAGTTTATGAGGACATCCCAGCAAACAGATATAACAAACCTTTTGCCTTGGTTAATATTACTTATGGATGCAATAACTATTGTGCATATTGTATTGTTCCATATGTACGTGGTGGAGAGAGAAGCAGAATCCCTGAAAAGATAATCGAAGAAATTATTAATCTCGAAAAAGAAGGGTATAAAGAGATAACTCTATTAGGACAGAACGTAAACTCATACGGCAAAGGATTGGACAACGAAGTAAACTTTTCTTGGCTTTTAAAAGAGATAGAATCTAAAACAAACTTGACTCGGCTAAGGTTTATGACATCTCATCCTAAAGACTTATCAAGAGAACTTATCGATGTGTTTAAAGATAGAAAATCGATTTGCAATCATATACATCTGCCTGTTCAATCTGGCAGCAGCCGGATATTAAAACTGATGAACAGAAAATATGATAAAGAGCATTATTTATCTTTAGTAAATAATTTAAGAAAAGCAAGCCCTGATATTGCGATTACAACCGATATAATTGTTGGCTTTCCTGGTGAAAATAAAGAGGATTTTAACGAAACTATAGATTTGATGAAAAAAGCAAAGTTTGATGCTGCTTTTACTTTTAAATATTCTAAACGCAGCGGCACTAAAGCTGCGACTATGGATTGTCAAATTCCAAAAGAAATAAAGACAGAACGGATAATGAAACTTATAGAAATTCAAAACAAGATTA
>Ga0233437_1002494_pt1 | contig 27489 bp, 20 predicted proteins | sample SI_122_August201_FD_182714 | JGI IMG/M metagenome (GOLD analysis project Ga0233437, IMG submission 182714) | Seawater microbial communities from Saanich Inlet, British Columbia, Canada - SI_122_August2016_200_MG | ecosystem: Environmental > Aquatic > Marine > Inlet | place: Canada: British... | reverse complement strand
AGGTCAAGCTTGTGATGATTCTATCAATTACGTTTGTAGTAATGCTGGAACCACAGAAGCTTCTTGTGAAGCTGAACAGAAAATTTGTGAGAACTGCAATGATGGTTGTATAGATGGCACTTGTCTTGATGCAAGGTGTACTGATCCTGATGGGAAAAACAATTTTTATATAAAAGGAATTACTGGTCCAGACCTATATTCTAATGTTAAAACAGATCAATGCGTGTTCATTGGAAATGGTACAATAGAAGAAGGTAGTCCTCCATATCAATCTTGTGAAGGACCAACTTGTGGAGTTGATGATGGATATTGTATTAAGAATGATGATGGTAGTTACAATATTGGGGTAACAACTAAAATTTGTCCAGATGGTTGTGAAGATGGTGCTTGTCTTGAATCTTCTACTGAAGTTGAGTTGTCTAGTTGTGGAATTCCAGAAGAAGGTTGGCAACCTGGAACAACTTATGTGTTAACTGAAGACCTTCAAGTAGATGCTAATCTTTATGATTGTTTTACTATCCATGTTCATACTGGCCAGAATGCTGAATATTCAGCTATTACCTTAGATTGTCAAGGTCATAGTATTGTGGGCAATAATGGGGGAAAAGGAATATTCTTGAATGGTGTAATTGGTGCTACTGTTAAAAATTGTAATGTGACAAATTTCTATGATGGAATTTCTTCTATTAGTAGTTCTAATTCTAATTTGATTGATAATGTTGTTAGTCAAAATAGAAGGAGTGGGATCTGGTTGTCATCTTATCATAATAATTTGATCAATAATGTTGCATCTTACAATGAGCGAAATGGAATTTGGATTTCTGGAAGTGGTAGTAATAATCTAATTAATAATACTGTTATTTGGAATGAAGAGAATGGTATTTACTCTGATTCTGGGGCATTTAACAAATTAACTAATAATATTGCTAAGTGGAATGGCAAAATGGGTATCTCTTTGTATAAATCAAATGGATTTAAGTTATTTGGTAATGTTGCATGTTACAATAACCAGAATGGGTTGAATCTTACTGATTTCAGATGTCAACATAATGTTAATCTTGATTCTGGTGCTGATAATGTATTTGGATCTGTTGCAGCTTGTGCCAATAGTAATTCTGTTCATATTTGGCCAACTGAGGAGGACTACACAGCATGTAACTAATTTCTTTTTTTCTTTTTCTTTTTTCATACCATAGAAATATATTTAAATGATAACGCTTTACTTTACTTAATTATAATTGATGTGTTTAATATGAAAAAGATTATTTTATTATGTTTATTAGTAATTGGAATGTTATTAGTTGGTTGCACAACTGGGGAACCAGCCGAGCCAACTGATTTGGATGAAGAAGTTTTACCAGAAATGGAAGATGAATCTGCTTTGGCTGGTCAGGCTAGTGGAAATACAATTAGGGAATATACTTATCACACTTGTAATGATACAGATGGTGGCGAGAATTTTTATGAAGCTGGTACTGTTACCATTACTTATGATTTAGTTTACAAAGATAAAGCAACTGGTAAAGTTGTTAAGAAATATTCTAATCGCGTTTTTGATTATGCAGATAGATTATACAAGGGAAAGTTATACGAGCGATTTTGTAAACCTGGTTTTACTTCTGGGCAAAGTAGATCACCTTTAGGATTCTCTAGATTTTCTGACTGTCCAAATGGATTTGATACTACTGCAGTTACCTCTTTAAGTGGAAGAACTCTTGATCGAGCATCTTATGGTTATGTTGGGTATTGTGTATCAGAACAAGAATGTGTGCCTAAAACTTGTACTCATCAAAATTATGCTGGTGGAGTTTATGAGTGTGGAATGATAGATGATGGTTGTGGTGGAACAGTTAATTGTAATATGCAACCATACGCTGGTGGAGTTGCTTGTCCTACTGGAAAAGTTTGTCAAGATAGTGCTTGTGTAGAAGCAGCTTGTAATGATACAGATGGTGGTGTTGATATTTATATTAAAGGCACTACTACTTTAGCTGGTTATGTTAACCATGATAACTGTACTGGTGCTAGTGAAGTAGAGGACTTTTATTGTGATGTTGATTTTGGAAAAGAATCAATCCAATCTAGATCTGAAACATGTCCAATCGGATATGGTTGTTCGGATGGTGCTTGTGTAGAAGCTTTGTGTGGAACTGTTGTCAGCGAAGATATAATCTTAGAAAATGATATCTTAGATTGTGCTAATTTTGGACTAATAGTAAAAAATGATGATCTTACTATTGATTGTGCTGGCCATAAGATCTCTGGTATGGGTTCTCTTTCGGGGATATTGGTTTCACCGTCAAAAGAAGGAATAACAGTAAAGAATTGTGTTATTGATAATTTTGAGACTGGTATTAGTTTACAAGGGGATAACCTTTCTATATTAAACAACACCTTAATTAACAATCGTTATGGTTTGAGAGGAATAACAAAAGATAGTTTGATTATAAATAACCAGATAGAAAATAATCTTAGAGGTATAGAAATGTCTCCTGGTATAGAAATGTTTCCTGGCAATCTAACTGGGGTTTGGAGTGAAGGAAATGTATTTACTTCTAATACTGTTTGTAATAATGATGAGTTTGATTTCTTATGTTATAACAGTTCTTTAAATGTTTTAAACAGTGGATCTGGAAATCAAATGGGAAGAGTACATACTTGCGCTGATGGTTTCCCCAATTCTAATGTTTATACTGCTTGTGGGGGTTCTTAAAACGGCACTAATAGCAATATAATTTCTTTTTTTCTTTTTTTCTTTTTTCATTATACAATGAACACAATATTTTAAAAGTAAAATAATTCTAATAGTAATATAAATGAACCATTCAATGAAGATTTTCAGAGTATTTGGGATAGATATTAAACTTCACTTTAGTTGGTGGTTTGTATTTGCTTTAATTGCTTGGAGCTTATCTGCAAGTTTCTTTCCACACTATTTTCCAGATCAAACTAATGTGACGTATTGGACAATGGGAATTACAGCTTCATTATTACTTTTTGTTTCAGTATTACTTCACGAACTTTCACATTCTTTAGTGGCAAGGGCTAAAAACATTAAAGTTGAGTCAATAACGTTATTCTTCTTTGGCGGTGTTGCTGGAATTACTAAAGAAGATATGAAACCAAGTTCAGAGTTTTTAATGGCAATTGCGGGCCCATTGTTCTCATTAGTATTGGCAGGATTATTTTTCATCATCTGGAAAATCAATGGAAACATTTTTTGGACAGCAATAACTTATTACTTATGGCAATTAAACTTAATCTTGGCTATATTCAATCTGGTTCCAGCATTTCCTCTGGATGGAGGAAGAGCTTTCAGAGCAATTTTACATGCTTATTTTAAAGATTTGAAGAAAGCTACAAAAATTGCAGTTGCTGGGGGAAAGTTTTTTGCAGGATTTTTATTTTTTCTGGGAATAATCTCATTAATCTCTGGGGTAGGAACTGGACTTTGGTTTATCTTCCTTGGAGGATTTCTATATTTCATTGCTGGAGCAAGTTATGACCAAGTTATCATTAAGGAAACACTTAGCACAATAAAGGTTAAGGAGTTAATGAATAAAAAAACTAAAATTGTTAGCCCAGACATGAAATTCTCTGACTTTGTTCAAAAGTATGAAAACTCAGAAGAAGATATTTTTGTTGTTCGTGATAAAAATTTCTCTGGCATACTTAATTTAGAAAAGATTGAGAAAATGCCGATTCGAATGCAACAGATGGTTAAATTGAAACAAATAGCTATGCCTTTCCATCAACTTAGAACTTTAAAGAAGGATGATAGTGCTTATACTGCTTTTAGAAAGATTGCTGAGCAGGGAGTAGAACTTCTGCCAGTAATGAACAAAGATAAATTGTCTGGAATGATTACAAGAAAGAAACTAATGCACCGTTTAGTCTGGGAACTGAAGTTTGGTGGAGCTAAGAAACTTGGTAAGAAGTTTGAGAAAGTTCTGTTGAAAAAAAGAAAAAGTAAATAAAGTAACGTTAAAATTTACTTCTGTATACAATGAAACAAGAAGTTATTAATCAAATTAAAGATTTAACTAACTGTAAGTTTGCAGAAGTTGTTCTAAAAGGCAATTCTGCAATAACTTTTTGCATGTCTTTAGTTAAAAAGAAATTATTAATTCCAGAAGAAGGTGGTTGGATACATTATAAACGAGCACCACAAGATGCCAAGTTAGAGTTTGAACTGGTAAACTGTAACTTAGCAAAGATTGATTTAGAAGATCTAGAACAAAAAACAAAGAATGCAGATGTTTTCCTTTATGAGAATCCTGGTGGTTACTTTGCTGAAGAACCAACTGAAGAAATTTACAGGATTTGTAAAGCTAACGATTGTTTAGTTGTATTAGACATCTCGGGAAGTATTGGTACTAAGTATGCAGACACTAAAAATGCCGACGTTATCATTGGAAGTTTTGGGAGATGGAAACCAATAAATGCAGAAGTTGGCGGTTTCATAGCCAGTAATAATGAAGAATTGTGGCAAGATTTATCAAAACATTTACATCCTTTTGAGGATGAAGTTGATTTGGAAAAAATTAAACAAAGGATTCTTAATCTGGATAAACGGTTACAATTCTTATTAGAGATGAAAGAGAAAGTTATTGAAGACCTTTCTGATATGCAGATAGTGCATCGAAACGATTATGGGTTGGTTGTAATTGTTAAGTATTCGAAAGAAGAAGAAATGAAAAAGATTATAAACTACTGTGATACTAATAAACTGCCTTATACTGAATGTCCGCGTTATATCAGAATAAATCAAAAGGCAATTTCAATTGAAATAAAAAAACTATAAGAAAAGAAAATCATATGGGGAAATAAAAATGGCACTTACAATACCGGAATCAATGGACGAATGTTTATATTTTACTAATAGAAATAATGAAGATATACAACTTCTTGCTTGGGTTTACAGAAAAGAATGTCCTAAGTGTAAGAAAGCTAAGATGGGAAAACCAGTAGATCCAAAAACTGGTAGACCAAAGTCAAGATCCTTAGAATACATCTGTCCTGAGTGTGGGTATACTGAACCCAAATTAGAACACGAAGAATCCTTAACTTTGGAAGCTAAGTATACTTGTCCTAAATGTAACAAGGAAGGAGAATCTACCTGTATATACAAGCGTAAGAAGTATAAGGGGGTTGACAGTTATGTTATTGAATGTCAACATTGTAAGGAAATTATCCCAGTTACAAAGAAACTTAAGAAGATTAAGGATAAGAAGAAAAAATAATTCTTAACTAGTGATTTTTAATTTTATTTTTAATTTTAGATTTGTTTTTTCTATGATTTCTTGTTTAGTTTTTTCTAAATCTACTTTTTCTAACTTTGATTTTAACTCTAAGATTCTATTTTGTAGGGAACTTAATTTTTCATTCTCAGAATTAATCTTTTTATTAACTTCTTCTAACTTAAAGATTATTTCAACGTCTTCAATCCTTTTAAGCAAATCTTCTCTTTGTGCTTTCAATTTATTCCCATGATCTTTTAATTCTTCCAAATAACCCTTTTCACTTTTTTTAATTAACTCTAAGAAGTTATTTTTTTGCTTTTCATCAACTTGAATTTTATCTTCTTCTAAAGACTTTTTAAGTCCTTGTAATGATTCTTTGATCTTTAATTCTGGGTCTTGCCAAAATGCCTTTATTCCGTTGTTAATATAATCTTGAATAACCTTGTTATCAATAGCAATTCGCTCATATTTTCTTAATGGTTTAGTTAGTTTTGAGAAGTATGAAAATACATTATCATCATTAATTTTAATTTTCTTTTCTACTTCGCCAATATTCTCTTCAATTTCTTTGTGTTTCTTGTACTCTTCATTATTTTTTAGTTTTTCCCGTTCCTCTTTTTCTATAAGTAACGAACTTTGAATTGATTTCTCTTTCTCTTCTTTCTCTTTAATCTCTGTGGTGAAATCTTCTTTTTTTGTAATGTTATGATTTAACTCTTGAATTAGTGTTTTAATACTAATCAATTCTTCAACATGAAAACTACTGACTGTTTTTTCAAACTCTTTAATCACTGTGTTAAGCTCCCCAGTTTTCTTAAACAACTTTTCTACTGGATCAAAGAATAGGTGTTGTGCTGCTTGATAACTTTTTGCAGTTCTTTTCGCTAAACTTTCAATTTTCTGATCTAACTCTTTATTGTAATCAACCACTTCTTGATATTCCTGCAATGTTTTGAATGATTCTCTTTTAGTTAACTCTAAGCTTTCTTCAAACCGTTCAATCTCTCTAGAAAAATTATCTTTATGTCCCTTAACTATATTTTTTACTCGATCTTCAACGTTTTTGTTATCTTTAGAAACTTCTGCTTCATTTAAATTCTTGATTAATTCTGGAAGTTGTTCTTTGATCTCTTTAATTCTACTGAAATAACCTTTTGCTTGTTCATTAAATCCAATCTTAGAAACCTTATCTTCAAACCAATTGTTTAGGTTTTTTAATTCTACTTCTTCTACTTCTGGTTCTTTTTCTGCAATAAACAAACTTTTCAAAAATTTAAACATGTTATTCTGAGAAGTGGAGTTTATTTAAATATTTCTAGGATTTAGTCGTAATCTTTATATAATCCTTCTTTTAGCTTTAGTATATGAAAAAAGAAAGCAAGAAAGAAAACGATAAGATTATCGTAACTGCAGCTCTACCTTATGCTAATGGGCAGATTCATATAGGTCATTTGTTAGAGTATATTCAAGCAGATATTTATACTCGATTCTTAAAATCTATTGGGAAAGAAGCGCTTTACATTTGTGCTTCAGATATGCACGGAACTCCCGTTGAGATTAAAGCTAGGGAAGCCGGAGAAGATCCTGAAAAATTTGCACTTAAAGTTTGGAAAGAACATAAAAAAGATTTTGCTTCTTTCTTAATAAAATTTGACAATTATTATAAAACTGAATCTCCTGAAAATAAAGAATTGGCAGAATTCTTCTTTTCTGAACTGAAGAAAAAAGATTTGATTTATACTAAGAAAATTGATGTTGTTTTTTGTAATAAATGTGAACGATCTCTTCCAGATAGATTTGTTCGTGGAACTTGCCCAAACTGTACTACCTTAGACCAATATGGGGATGTTTGTGAAAGTTGTGGTTCCATCTTAAAGGGAGTAGACTTAATTAATCCTAAATGCTCTTTATGTGGTTCAACACCGCAAATTAAAGAGAGTGAACATTACTTTTTCAGATTATCAAAACTTTCTAAGAAACTAGAAAAATGGATTAATGGCAGTAAAAACGAGGTACAATTAGAAGTTAAGAATTGGTTGAAGGGCTGGATTGATAAGGGCTTAGAAGACTGGTGTATCTCTCGAGATTCTCCTTATTTTGGATTTGAAATCCCTGGTTCTAAAGATGAAACAGGAGAAGTAAAGTACTTTTATGTCTGGTTAGATGCTCCTATTGGTTACATTTCTTCTACAAAAAATTATTGTGATTCTCATAAATTAGATTGGAAAGATTATTGGTATGGTGATAATAGTCAAGTACATCATTTTATTGGTAAGGACATAGCTTATTTTCATTATTTATTTTGGCCGGCAATGTTAATGGAACTTGGAATTCCTGTTCCAAAGTTAACCACGCACGGTTTTATTACTGTTAACGGAGAAAAAATGTCAAAGAGCAGGGGAACATTCTTTACTGCTAAAGAATTTTTAAAATTGTATGATCCTGAAGCACTTAGGTTTTACTATGCTTCACACTTAGACCAAAAAGTGGTCGATATAGATCTTAACTTTGAAGATTTAAAAGCCGTAACTAATAATGTTCTTACTGGCAACTTGGGAAACTTTTGTTACCGTGTTTTAACATTCGCAGAAAAGAATTATGGTTCTGTTGATGTTATTGGTGATGATAAAAAGTTGATTCCTGCTGTTAAAAGTTTAATCAAAGAAATCCAACAAAATTACCTGGACAAAGAATTTAAGTTAGCAGTTAAGAAGATTTTACAAGTTGCGGATTTGGGTAATGCTTATTTCCAACAATCAGAAGTCTGGAAAGATAAAGATTCTGAAAAGAGTAAATCTAAAGTTGGACTTTGCGTTAATCTTGCTCGAGATCTAGCAATCTTAGTAAATCCAATTTTGCCAGAATTTAGTGAAAAAGTTTATGCTGCTCTTGGTGAGAAAAATTTAAATTGGAATGATCTTGGATTTGAGTTTAAAGGCAAGTTGAAAAAACCGAAAATTCTTGTTAAGAAAATCGAGATGGTTCCAGAATCAAACAGATTTCCATTAAAAATGGTGGTTGGTGAGATTAAAGAAGTTAAGGATCATCCTAATGCTGATTCACTTTATTTGATGAAAGTTGATTTAGGAAAGAAAATTGGAATTAAGCAAGTAGTTGCTGGACTGAAGAAGTCTATGGTTCCAAAAGAACTTCTTAATCGAAAAGCAGTTTTTTGTGTTAACATCAAACCAACTAAATTACGTGGAGAACTTTCTGAAGCAATGGTTTTTGCTGCTGATGATAAAGAAAACGTTTCTTTACTTGATGTTGAAAAAAGTAAGATTGGGGATGAAGTTTGTTTTCAAGGTATGGAAAATAGTTCTACTGAAGTTACCTTTGACCAATTTCAGAAAATTAAAATGGTGGTTAAATCAGGGAACGTTTACTTTGAGAGTAAGAAACTTAGTAGCAAAGTTGAGGACATTACTGTTTCCGGAGTCATGGAAGGTACTAGGGTTTATTAGAATAGCTCAAAAGAATTGTTTTTTCTTCTTTTTCTTCTTAATTTCGTCCATTTTACGCTAAATAATAAAAATTATATTATATATGAAGAATCCAAACCTTTATATATCCTAAATTGTTTTCTTTATATTAAATAATGGTATCAAAAAGTGGTGATGTGGTTAGAGGTAGTTATAGTGGGCTGTTTTCTAGTAAGCGTGGCCAAGTTACCGTATTCATAATTATTGGAATTGTCATTCTTTTTGCTTTCGCCGGGATCATGTATTTTACTCAAACCTTCACTAAAGAATCACTTTTAGCATCTGCTGATCCTGTAATCTCAGATTTACCTCAAGCATTTCAACCAGTTGCAACTTATACTGAAGGTTGTTTAAACCAAATTGGTAAGAAAGGATTAGTGATACTTGGTGAGCAAGGTGGTTACATTTATCCTGATTTAATGGGGGAGTTTTCTGCTGTTAATCCAACTGATTCTGATGGTCTTAACTTAGAATCGTTAAAAATTCCTTATTGGCATTATAACATTAATCCTAACGAAAATCCAGAAATTCAATATACTTCTTTACAACCAAAACTGTATTATGATGATGACAATGAAATGAGTATTGAAGCTCAATTATCTCGATATGTTGAGGAGAATTTAAAAGATTGTTTGGCTGATTATACTGCTTTCTCTAATCAAGGAATAAATGTTGAATTTGCATCTGAGGCTATGGATGTAAAAGCTACTGTTGGGGATGAGACTGTTAACTTTTTGTTAAATATGCCTTTAAAGTTAGCTAAGGGTGATGCAGAACAAGACGTAGGAGAGTTTTATGTTAAAATTCCTATCAGATTAAAACATTATTATGAAGTGGCTTCTGAAATTCAAGATGCTGAAACAGAGTATTACTTTCTAGAACAACAAGGCATTGGTTTAATTGCTACTTTCTCAGGATTAGAACCAAATCTTCTTCCTCCAATAAGCGATATTACATTTGATGTTGTACCTCCAGTTTATTGGAATGAGATTGAGGTTAAGCAGAAATTTAAGAATATACTGGTCAACTATGTTCCAATGTTAAGATACTTAGGGAATGATAATTTTTATCGTTACGAATATGAACATGATGCTAATGAAATAGTTGATCTTTCTGCTTTATATCAAAAAAATTATGATAATATGATTCTTCCGCTGGAAACGGGAAATAGAGTAGACGTTAATTTCGATTATTTTGGTTGGGAACCTTACTTTGATCTAAATGATAAAGGTGGGAAAATTGAACCACGAAGTTTTTCAAACAGTTTTTCTCGTTTTTCTATGAGTATTCAAGATTATTCAACAAGTTATGATGCAAGTTATCCAGTTTTAATTACAATTGAAGACGAAACAGCTTTACTTGGTGAAGGTTACAAATTTGTTTTTGCTATGGAAAGCAACTTTAGAAATAATGATCTAGTAATCTCTGGCGAAGTTATGCCCCCACCAATAGCTTCTGTTGGCGACAGTATGGCTTGTGAAGATGACAAGATGAATACTGAAATCATTAAGTCAATTGTTGTAGATAGTTATTCTAAAGAACCGTTAGAAGCTGTCCAGATTGGTTTTACTATCCCTAATCAAGACGATTGTGTTTTGGGTGAGACTGACCTTTATGGAGAATTTGCTAGTAATTATCCTGCTGTTTACGGTGGTGTTGGAAGTTATATTAAAGAAGATTATCTTACCAATTTTTATCCTGTTGACACTTATGAATTTAAAGACCAACCTGGAATTATAGGTTATGCTGTTGCTGGTATGAATCAAAATGTTGTTGAAATGTATCAGTTTCGAAACATTCCTATTAAAGTTATGAAAAAATCTTTAGAGAAATGTATTAATGGTAATTGTTATACTTCTGGTTTGTTCTCTGACGATGAAGAACCAATTACATCTTATAGTCCAGAGTTTATTAGTTCTGTACACAGTTGGGTCTTTTTAAATTCAGCAAAAAGTTTAACAGATGATGAAAAAGCAGTTGTTTTATTTAATAGAGTTTCTGGAACTAATCCTGGAGTTATTAGTGATGATTTTACTTCCGCATCAGAAGTTCGAGGAACTGATTTTGCAGAACTTGAACTAGTTCCTGGAGTTTATGAAGTAAGCATTTTGTTAACTAACGAGAACGAGTTAATCATTCCGAAAGAAGAAAGGTGTTCTAGTGGATTTGTAGAAACTTTTACTTGTGGTGCTGATGGTTGTTGTTTTACGTTTGATGAAATGAAAATGGAGAAGTTCCTGAGCGGACAAACATTATGGGATACTAAAAAGACATATGTTACAATCACTCCTGAACAACTTTATGGTTCAAATGAATTGGTACTTTATGTTTTGGAAGTTAATCTTTTAGGCGTGCCACAAGAATCTCAGAAGAGAATTACTGAAGATATGGCTGTTTTAGGAGAACTGGGAAATTATTCTCAAATACTAAGAGAATATTTGGAGCCAAGTTATAATTAAAAATGAAAGAAAGAAATGAAAAGAAGCTTTGGAATGTTGCTGCCCTATTTATTATAATGCTAGTACTTACTCTTCCTATTTATTCTGCCCAATCTTTAGCAGCAGTTAATGTTCAAATTACTAAAAACCAAGGTGAAGATGCAATTGAGAATTATATTGATGCTGACGGTGATGTTTGGACTGTTGAAGCGATTATTTCCGGAAATGAAGCTAATGAAGTTAATCCAGAAGACGTAGTTCTTAGAATTGGTGATAATGAAGTTCCATTTGAAAGTTGTTCAGATTCTACTTTGGGAACCGCTTGTGAGTACATTAGTCCTTTAACAGAAGGTGTTAAAGAAAAGACCTATGATTTTAAAGTTGTTTACAAGTTTTTAAATGCACTTAATTATCCTGATGAAAAATCAAACGGCGATTTTATTCATGCAGATGGTTCTGCTCCTCTTGTAACAGAAATGAGTTTTAGTCAAAATACAGAAGATGGTAATGTTGATGCTGAGTTCATTGTTAATGATAAATTTGGTGATAAACCCTCTATTGGAATTAAAACCATTGAGATTATTGATGCTGATACTAATGCTGTTCTGCAAACTCTCGGTCCTTATGAAATGGGCTTAGATAAATTCACTTATTCTGCTGATGGTGGAACTGGTGGAGAGTTGTCTGGTAGTTTATTCTCTGGAGAAGGAACATTCCACATAAAAGTTAGGGCAGAAGATTATTTGGGGCATGTTCAAACAAGTCCGGTTTCTTCATTTCCAGGAGATTTCATTTTACCTGAAATTTCTAATTTACAGTTAGTAGACTTTGGGGATTTTATTGGTCCGTTCAGTTATCCTACTGACATTACAATTGATATTGTTGAAGATAATAGGTTGTCTTCAGTTAAGGCTTATTCAGATCAAGCAGATTTAAGTGGTGAAGAAAATGAAAATAATTGCGTTGATGATGTAGAAGTAGATGGGCTTTACCATTGTACTTGGAAAGATATTGAAGTTAATCCAGAAAGTTCGGTTTCAGTTAAAGTAATTGTTAAAGATGAATTTGGAAATAGTGCTGAAAAGACGTTGTCTGCAAGCTTTACATCAGATACCAGCGGACCAAGCGTTAAGTTTTTTGGAAGTACAAGAGTTTATGATGATATTAATTACATTGCAAGTGGAAAACAAACAATTGTTTTAGAAGTTAATGAACAAGGTGCAGGAATACTTGAATACAATGAGGATGATATTGTTATAGGAACTAAAGGAATCTTGGCTAACTTAGCTGCTTTGGGTGTTGATAGTCTTGTAAAACCTAAAGAATGTAATGCAACTTCTTATGGGGCAAAATGTTTCTGGGAAACTACTGGTAAATATAAAAGTGCAGGGTCTGCAATAATTACTTTATCTACTTTTGAAGATAATGTTGGTAATGATGGTGAAGCAGAAGCAAAAGAGTTAATGATTGATGTTTCTGGGCCTGCAGTTGAGAAATTAAAAATTTATGGTGGCGAGAAAGATTACTTTCAGAGTAACGATCAGATTCATATTGAATTACTGGCAGTAGAAACTGCTGGATTAATTGTTTTAGCAAACCTTAACAAAATTGTTCCTGATGCTGAAACAAAGTTTCCAGCTACTATATATATGGACGAACCAGGATGGCAAGTCTTTACCCAAGATGAATGTGAAAGAGTTGAAGGAAAGTGGGATTGCAGTTTTTATACTGAAAAAATTAAAAGCGGTCCCGAAGATAATGTTAAATTACAATTAAGGGTACAAGACACTGCTGGTAATGATGTTATGAAAACTGCTGGTGCTGATGATAAGTCTAAATGGTTGCCTGCAGAAAAAGTAGTTAATGCTGAGAAGTTTACAGTCTCTTCTGAGGGTTATGTTACTTTACAATTTGACTTACTTGGGTTAGAAGATGAGAATGCTCCCGACTATTGGGAAGTTGGCTCTGTTAAACCTGCAGCTGGAACAGATGCAATTGTTGATTTAGATGCTACTCCCCTAACTTATTCCAGGATGCCCTTTACCGTTAAGTTAAACCCTTTAATCAGTAAAGTTTACGGAATTGATGTTAATTTAATTGGTTGTGCTCCTAAAGATGATATTAGTACTATCCCTGCAGCTTCTTCTGCCATTAGTGTTGCTCCAGAACCAGCAGCAAGTGCAGAACCTGAAGTTACGGAAGAAGAAGGAGCTCCTTTAGTTGGTTCTGCAACAGAAGTTCCTGATGTTGAAGAAGTACCTGTAGTCGAAGAAGCCGAAATTGGAACACCGACAATTAGTAGATCATTAATTTATGGTGGTGTTAATCCATTAGGTGATAAAGTTTTAAGGCCTCAAATTGTTTTGGAGTTTAATCCTTTTGACGGCAGAGAAATGTTTAATTTAGAAAAGTCTGGTGGAGATGACTTTACTACTTATGAAGTTGATTATATCTGTAAATTGCAAATTTTCTCTAGGGTTGGCGATATTGCAATCGGAACTGGAGAATTACAAGATGTTGAGATTAGTGTACCTTTCGGCTTTACTGATTTAGGTGCACAGGATGAAAACTTAAAGAAAGAAGTTGATAAAGCTAAGGAAAAAGCCTCTACTGGCTTTTATGGTGTTATCAAATATTTGAATAAAATATTGAAATGGTTAGGTTTCTTAGTTGGTATAGTTAATTTAGTACTTGATGTTTGGACAATTGTTAATGTTGCTCAAACTAGTGTTGATGCTGCTTATAATACTCCTGCTAAAGAAGGCGGAGTCTTAGCTTGCTTTGGTTTGAGCAATGCTAAGAAAAAAACTGCTGCAAGTATTAAAGCAATTGAAATTCCATTAAACATTCTAACTTGTAATGCCGGTTATGGTATGCCTTGGTTGGGTGCTTGGCACGAAACTATTCTTTCATGGTACAATATTCAGATTGGTAAAAGTCCAGATTCTCTTATTGGAAAATTTCAATATCGACCGGCAGCTAGTATTAAAAGTAACTTCTTTTTGTCTATAATTGGTCTTTGTGTACCTGGAGTTCTTGAAAATGTTGAGAAGTTAAGACAGATTGAATGTCGTTATGCAGTTTGTTTAGAAAAAGAAGTTGCTTCCGGGTTAGCTGAAGTATCTCAATGTAAGAACTTAAGGAAAGTTATGATTTGTAAATATTTTGTTGGAGAAGTTTTTGCTTTAATTCCTTTTGCAGACATACCTGGGAAAATCGGGGCATTTATTCAAAGCATGCTTCATGATCCTCTATCCTTTTTACGTAATTCATTAGTTTTAACTTGTGGTGGGTTATGCTTAGCAAGAAGTAGTTTAGAAGCATGGTGCGGATACGTTTATTATGCCAGGGATTATATTGATTTTATTGAAAGCACTGCTGGATTAATTTTCGGTATTATTGGAGAGGCTAAAGGCCAAGGAGATTATTGTAGTGCAGTAGGATTATAAAAATGACAGAACTTAACATGTTTAAAATTGAGTACGATTGGTTTGAAGGTGAACATAGAGAAAGCCTTTTAATTAATGAGGTCTCAAAAGAAGGATTTGAAAAAGACATATTAGAAGCAAAAGAATTTGCTGAAAAGTTAAAAGGAGTAGAAATAAAAGAGGGAGAATTCTTAGGTAAGGGTTATAATGTAAAATGTTTGCCTGAGTTTTATCAACAAATCATTTGGTTTTTAATAGAAAAGAAAGGATATCAAGAATGTCAGTTTGATTCAAAACTATCCTATATTGTGGATGATACATTAAACAAAGAGATTAGTGTGGAAAGGTTTGAGAAAATAATGAAAAAAAGTATATTAAACGACGGAATATAAAATGAAAACACTAACTAAAGAAAGTGATTATAAGGATTTAATTGTTTCAGTTGGTACGCTCCTAGGAAAAGCAAGGAAAGATGTTTATTATTCTGTTAACAATATTTTGGTTAAAACCTATTGGGAAATTGGTCATCGGATAGTTGAATTTGAACAAAAAGGAAAAGAGAAAGCAGAATATGGAAGTAGTATATTAACTAAACTTTCTATTGATCTAACTAAAATGTATGGGAAGGGGTTTTCTGATTATAGTTTAAGGAAAATGAGGCTGTTCTATATATTATATCCAAAATGGGCAACAGTGTCGCCCAAATTGAGTTGGAGCCATTATCGTTTAATATTAAGGTTAGATGAAGAGTTAGCTAGAAACTTTTATGTTAAAGAAATTGAAACTGAAGGTTGGTCAGTTCGCGAACTGGATCGACAGATTAACTCTCAATTATTTGAAAGATTAGCTTTAAGCAAGAATCCAAAAGGAGTATTAAAATTAGCTAATAAAGGAAATATTATTGAAAATGCTGTAGATATTATTAAAGACCCCTATATTTTAGAATTTCTGGGATTAGAAGAAAAATCAGAATATTCAGAGAATGAGTTGGAGCAGAAAATTATTGACCATTTGGAGAAATTTTTATTGGAATTAGGAAAAGGGTTTACTTTTGTTGCTCGTCAGCAGAGAATAACTTTAGAAGACGAACATTTTTACATTGATTTAGTTTTTTATAACCGCTTATTAAGATGTTTTGTAATTATTGAACTAAAAATTGGAAAACTTACTCATAAAGACCTTGGTCAGCTTCAAATGTATGTGAATTATTATGATAGAAAGATTAAGCAAAAGGAAGAAAATCCAACTATTGGCATTTTGCTTTGTGCGGATAAAAAGGAAGCAGTTATTCAGTTCACTTTGCCTGAACAGAATAAACAGATTTTTGCATCTAAATACAAGTTATATTTACCAAATAAAAAAGAATTAGAAGAGAGAGTTAGAAAGATATTAAAAGGGTAAAATAATACAAAAAATGATGAAAAAGAGTTTAGCATTAATGATGATGTTTTTACTAGTCTTTAGCATGATCGTAGTAGCAGATGATGCTCCTGTTGTTTCGGAAGAAGTTATTGTAGAAGAAGATTGTGGTTTCTTTTGTACTGTCGGTGAATTTTTATTTGGTTCTTCTGAAGCCCGTGCTTTAGCAGGAACAGCTTGGTTCGATAGGAATGATGGATTACCGTTAGCTACTGGTATGGGTGTTGGTTGTGATGTTATGTCGGTTGATAACACGATTGCTACCGGAACATGTTATTATGATGAACAAGAATTCCATTGGAATCCTGATAACAAAATACTTACACACGTCATTTCCGGTGAAACAATTAAAGTTCAAAATTATTTCCCCCATGATGAGATGCAGTCATTTATATCTACATTGCCAGGAGCAATTTCTTCTGAGGATTCACAAAGTGTTTCTTCAGAACCATCTACTCCAGAACCACAAGCAGCAGAATCAGAACCAGCTCCTGCTGCTGAACCAGAAATTGATACTACCTTACCCTCTGGGGTGACGTACACTGCGAAGGGAGATGGTGTTAAAGGGCTTTCTTATACTACTGGCGGTATTTGGAGTAAATCTACTCAAACAATATTTGTTGGTGATGTTGTGAAAAACAAAAACTCTGATACTACTTACAAAATTATGGCCATTAATGGAAATGCTGTTGAAGTTCAATATTGTGCTGATAATGGTCAGTGTACTATTGAGACACTTAAATCTGCGGAGGTTTTTCTTGCCTTTTCTGAGGAGAATACCCTTTATATTCCCTCAACTGAAGTTGAACACTCTGCAAATTTAGATAAGGGAACTCCTCTTGCTCCTCCTGCTGCCAATCCAGTTCCTCTTATGGTAAATCCTTTAGCTGGTTATAAAATGAAAGAACTTCAAACTTTGGCAGATCAAGAAATTGAAGCTGGAAATAATCAAAATGTTGCAGGCATCTATTATGAAATGTATCTTCGAGAGTCTAAGGATAGTCCTGGGGGGGGCCAACAATATGGACTTAAAGCAGTAGAATATTACGAGAAAGCAGAAATGTTTGATGCTGCTCTTCAAATACATCAAAAACAAAATACTCTCCCTTCTGGATGTATCCAGGGAAGTACTTGCACTTATGGTGGTCAAGTATTGGTGATTACAGATGCAGGAATAATACTTGATGAAAATACGCAAGCATTTCAAAAAACTATACTTAATGGCCTTGATTCCTTAAAAAAAGGCACCGATTTTCTTGCTGATGGTGTGGCAGGAAACGCTCAAAAAGTTGTTGATTTTATTGGAAAGAGCGTTGATGAAACCAAGAAAACAGTTGGAGAATACACTGCTGCTGGCGTTACAGGAACTGATGAAATGCTGGAATGGATAGCATTAGAGGTTAGTCCTGAAGATGTAAAAAAATTAAAGGATCGTGGAATCGATACGCCAAAAGAGTTAAGTGATTTATGCACTACTGAAACTTGTCCTACTATTAGTAATATTCCGGGAATAACTGGCCTTACTAGGAAAGCTGATGGTACGTTTACTGAAATACAATTTAGTGAAATTGCGACTCCGGTTAAATTACCTTCTGGAACTCCTAAACCTTCTACTCCAAAAGCTCAACCTTATACCATTACAAATGGAAACATAGTCGTTGGTACCACTACTTATACTAAACAAACTACTACTTGGGCTGGTGATGGTAAGACATTGCCAGTTTATAAATCTAAAGATAATCAGAACTTTGTTGCTATTGATGGAGAATTGGTTCAAGTTGATCCTAATCAGCCAGGAGTTTATTGTGAAAGTAAAGATGGCAGTTGTAGTGAAACTACTAAGGATATAAATAAAGCAAGAAGAAGCAGTGTAGTTAACCAAAATGGAGTTTCATTAACAATGAACGGTGTTGTTGTAATTGCACCTGTTGCACCTACTGCTGCTGGTGCTCCTGCCGCCGCTGCTAAAAAACAAGCATCAGATCTTTCTGGAGCGCTTGGTTGGGGAGCGGTGTTTGGGTTGGATACTACTTCTGCTACGCAACAAGAAGCAGATCGTGAACAAGTTAAGATGTTTCAAAGAATGTCTGCTGCTGCTGTAATGGCAGAAAAACTTAAGGCCGAAATTGCTGAGAGTGATGTTGCTATTAAAGATTTAGAATTTCAAGAGGAACAACTGGATTATGAAATTGGAGCTAAAGAAGCTTTTATTGCAAGTCTGGAAAGTCTCGAATTCTCTCAAAATAGCGACGATTTAGATATTCAAATTGCAATTCTTGAAGAAAGCAGAAGTGGAATCCTAACTACCATGGGTCAATTAGAAAGTAATAATAAAGGAGATACTCCAGAATTTAAAACACAGGATTCTAACGCTAAATTATTTAACGATCAAATAGAAAAACTTAAAGCTCTTAAAACGCAATGGTCTGAGGATGAAAATACAAATAAGCAATCCTTAAAAAATAGAATTGAAGAAGAACAAAGAGTTCTTGAATCATTAATGGATCAAGATGAGAGATTACTTAGTCAGTTGGTGGATGTTAGTGCTGCATCTCAGGATTTAGAAGATGGTGCTAAATTATCAATTCTGGGTGATGCAGATATTTCTAAATTAGATGAAGCTCAACTTGAATTGATGGTTAAAAGTGCTGGTTATAAAGATAAGGCTGCATTTCTTGCAGCAAAAGAAGTAAAAGAAGCAGATTTAGATGCTTTGAAAAAACTTGTTCAGAATGAGAGAACCGCACTTAAAGATGCAAAACTTCCAGAAAATGCAGTTGTTCCTCCTGCCAGGTTAGCATGTAACAATCCTGAGAAAACTTGTACTATTAGAAAAGAAATGGTTCCGAATGCAGATAGAACAAATACAGTAGAAAAAGATGTAATGTACTTTGTTAATGAGGAAGGAGAAATTCAACAGTCTATTGCAGAAGATGATGGTAGTTTTGAGAAAGTTAGTGGTGTTCTTGAAGGAATTAAGCTTCCTCCTGGAATTGGTATTCTGGGATCACCATTTAAAGATACACAAATTAGTAATGGTAAGACTACTGGAATTGCTTTAACTAACGGAATGAGTATTGTTCAAACTCTGGCAACTCCAGAAGTGGGAACACCTGCAAAAGACGAAACCCTAAAAACAAAAGGAACAACTGGAGGTGGAGTATATACCGCTAATGTTCCAACTTCAGTCTTAGCAACTTATACTAAAGGTGGGATTGCTCCAAGAGTTACTAAAGATGGTGTTGAGTTACACACTACTGCAGGAATAATGGGAAATATTGTTTCTGGTGATCAAAACGCTAAGGGAGTGGTTGCTTCTAAATTTACACCTACTGCACTTGCTGGTGAAGGAGCTACACCAGAAAGTTATTGGAACGTTGGTAGTCAAGAAGTTGCTAAACAGACAGCAGCACAAGCACTTGAAGGTAAAGTTACTATTGGTGGCCAGAGTGTTTTTGTAAATGACGGATTTGACTCTCAAGTTAAAAATGGTGACTTTAAATATTATGGAGATAAAGAAAAAAAGAAGGCATTAGGCGATGTTAAGATTACTGATGTTGTACGTGAAGAGGTTACATTAATAGATCCTGTTACAAAAGAAGAAACTAAAAAACTGGTATTAACAGATGTAACTACCATCAGTACTAATTTTAAAACTGAAGTGCGTAGTACTACTTTTGAAAAAGAGAAAGAAACTATCCAAGTCAATGATGGTGATTGTTATACAAAAGAATGTAAAACTTATCATCCTAATAGTGGAGTTCTGCTTGATTCAGAAACAGGAATGCCAAAATCATTATTAGACTTTGATTATACAACTACAGAAAAAGGAGATTCATTTGGTGAAGATCGAGGAACTATGTCTATGGAAGCGTTTCATCCTAGTTCCGGAACTTACACTGGTGAAAGTTATGGTTGTGATGATACTGGAAAATGTGAGACGCAATTCATTATAGAACGAACAGGAATATTTGCTTCTGATGATGGCACTTACTCTGCTAAAGTTGGAGATAATAAGTACAAGCTAAAAAAAGAAGGTGGAGACTGGGTCTGTGGTGAAGAGAATGGCTGTTCTGGTTTAGAAATTGATGAAGATTTTCAAAAGAAAGCAGACTCATCATACCAAAGTAAGCATGCACAGAGAGCACAAAAAACGGCAGAATCAGTTTATGCTGCTTTAGGCTCGGTGAGGTCTTACTCTGCTCTTAGTAAACTTGTTGGTTATACTGGCTGGGATCCAAAAACTTGGCTTGGCGATTGGGCTGCTGATGCGGACGAACTATTTGCTTCCATGACTGGAATGGAATTATATACATCTCCAATCTGTGAGAACAGTTGGGACATAGAACCTGAAGGTAAAAGAATGATGAAAACAGCTTCTGGAACGTATCAACCAGTAGCAAGTATCCAAGCAGAAAGAACTTCTAAAATGGAACCAATATTATGTGAACGAAATCCAGACACGGAATCAGAAGAAGAATGGGTTTGTGGTAAGGATGAAGTTTGTTATGAAAATGTTTGTTATGATGATATTGATGCAGATGGTGACCCTGATAATCCTAACGATCCAAAAATGGGATATTTTTACAAGGTTACTTGGGCAGTATCTGCACCAATAGATGAAGCCTTCACTCCATATAGAGATGAGAATGGCATTGCAGTTTCCTTTAACATTTGGTTAGATGATCAACATTTATACATCCGAAGGGGAGATAAAGATGGGCCAATTGAATTAAAGAATGGCGATAGTGATAAGCAGGTGATTACTAAATACTCTTCTCTTGATTATAGTAAAGCATGGATTATCTGGGATAACGCTCCACAAACAATTCCAATTGGTGGTGTAGGATTAAAAAAGGACATAAGTGATGTTGATTTTGATATAGTTATCTCAACACAGGGCCAAATTAACTGGAAAAAATCTGGCCAACCAACAGCATCTACTAAAAGCACAGATGCTGAAGTTGACTTTGTAACAGAGTGGAAGTAAATGAATAAACATTTTAAGAATTATTTGAACTCGTTTAAATTCGATAGTTTTTACTGGAAAACTTTTCTTTACGATTTCTCGTTCTTTGCAGTTCTTTTATTATTTTTCTATCTCACAAATGCCATTTTGCAATCTAAGCTAAGTAAAATCATGGGTGGGAAAACAACTGAACAACTTCAACAATCTTTATTAAATTCTCCAGAGGCAACTTTACCCATTATGCAACAACTTCTTGGCTACTTGGTTGTAACTATTGTTATTTTGTTAATATTTTGTGTTTCGGCTTTCTTGGTGTATGCGCTTATTAGAGCAAAGATTTGGAATACGTTACAACACAAAAGTTTTACTAAGAAAAAATATTGGAAATGGAACGTTTTAAACTTGGCCTTGGTAATTCCTTCTCTGATTTACCTTTTATTTTACCTTTTTGTTAAAACAGTTTTCTCTGGGGTACTAGACTTTTTGTTAAAGATTAATTCTGATTTTTACTTTCAACATCCTTATCTGATGGAATCAATATCTTTATCTCTTAATGGAATTGCAACTTTTATATTACTCTTATTATGGATTGTTATTGTATTTCTAACCTATTATTCCTTTACCCAGAAATATAAAGTGTGGGAATCTATTGGGGAATCATTTCATTTATTAAAAAAACACTGGTCTCGGTTGTGGAAATTGTTATTATTAACAACCTTAACAGCATTACTTTTAACTTTAGTACTTTGGCCTATTAAGTCTCTATTAGCAAATCAAACATTCGTACTTACATTACTAAACTTAATAACTTCAGTACTTTACTTAGCTTGGTTTAGAATCTATCTTGTTAAGACAATCGCGTAATTAGATCTAATATGTCCACTTGCACGGCGCAAAATTTAGCTTAATTCTCCAGCACTTCGCTTTGCTTCGCGTCTTAGAATTCTGGAGAATATCCGAAAAATGCAAAATGCATTTTGGGACACCGGAAGAGTCTTTGCTTTTCCTTGTGTATTCGCTAAATGCGCCTCCTTTGGCAAAGTTGACATATTATGTATGCGTAATCACAAGTTTTATAAACAACATTCTTCTATCAATAGTGATGGATTTGAGAGATGTTAAAAAAGAGGTAGAAGCACTGCCAGACATTAATAGCACATTAAAGCAGTTTCAAAATTCTTGGATTAAACCGATTAGAAGTAATACTAATCAACACATATCTTTTATCAACAAATTAAGTCATGAAGATAAAGTTGAGATGAACAATAAACTTCTGGGATTAAATGAATCTATTCTTAATATAAAAAGTAGCCAAGTAATTAATGAAAAACTTAAACATTACGCGCGGTATTTAATTGAACTTAAACTTACTACCTTTAATGATAATCAAGAGAAGTCAAAAGTAATAACTAACCAATTTATTAACGATGAATTTTTAAACATTAAGGGAACTATAAGAGAAGTTAAGAACTTTGATAATCATGTTAATAACCTTCATCAGCAATATCATGAGATTAATCAATTGCTTCAAAAGAAACTTTCATTGGAAGAAACAGTTATGTTTATGGAACTTCCCCATTATCGTTACTTGAAAACGTTATTAAGATTAGCAAATGATCATAAAGTAATTACAAGAAACATTGGTAGACATTTAGTTTCATTAACAAAACAAACACAACTTAAAGATAGAAGATGATAACCCTTATCCTTGGAATTGTTGGTATGACTTTTATTCTAGTTGCTTTTATCTTAGATGAATTTGTTAAAAAGTTTAATCAGAATACTATTCAGTATAATGTCTTTAATATTGTTGGCTCGGGATTACTTGCTTATTATGCTTTTGTTTCAAGCGTTTGGCCTTTCTTGATTCTAAACATAATTTGGTTTCTTACTGCTGGATATAAGTTGGTTAGAATACTTCGTAAGTAAGAATATTAATCAGATCAAGAATATAAGATTATTAAGAAGATAATTTCTTTTTCCTTTTTTGCAAAGCAGCATACATACCAATAGAAATCATTAACTCAAAGAACGGATCGACTTTAACTGCTTCTAACATTCTTTCTTTGATATCTTTTGCAGTTTCTTCAATTTCTCCAAGTCCATTTATCGGTGAGTATCCTTCTAAAATCCAACTGTAAGGGAACATATCTTCGGCCTTGTTGTCTTTACCAAAACCAAAACTAAAATCATAGTCTTCAATACAATCAGTTGCTTCTTCAACAATGTCTGTAAGAACTCCTCGTAATAGATTGCTTCTAACTACTGCATCTTTGTAATCATTAATATCCTTAATTTGGTTCTTATCTAAAACATCTTCAATGCATGCCTCGATCTCTTCAAATTCTTCTTTAACGTCTATTGGATTATCACATCCATTCTCACCTACTAAAAAAACAATGTCTATATCAGATCCTTTTGAGGCGTCACCATATTTAACAGATCCAAAAACTAAAGGATACATTTGTAATTCTGCTAATGCTTCTTTCCTTTCAGAAAGGGCACATTCTAAACCTGCTCTAATTCTAGTGGAATGTTCGCTAGGAAGGTTTCTTTCAACATGTTCTTCTAAAGCAGAATTCAATTGATCATATCCTGCAAAATTAGAAAAATCTTGTACTTCACTAAACCTTGTCATATAACTTGTTATTGATCCTACGGCTTTAGCAAAAGCAGTGTTGGGTCTTGTTGCTCTAGAAAAAACACCGTCCTTTTTAGCGCTTTTCATTAATTTTATAACGGTTGGATTGGTAAAGAAATTGTATGTGCTTTGAAAGGTTATACTTCTGTCAATTCCTTCATCACTTTCAGAACTAAACGCGTACTGACTAACTCCATAAATCTGTCCTAATTCTTCTCTTTGCCTTGTAACTCCCATATGGTAGTTAAAGGGGGTTGTTATTTATAAACTCTTTGTGTATTCTTCGCCATATATACAATACTTAGAAATCCTACATTCTTTACATTTCGGCTTAATTGGAGAACAAATAGTTTGACCATGATTAACAAGAAGCATGTTTACTTTGTTCCAAAGTTTCTTGGGCAAAATTTTCATCAACTCAACCTCAGATTCTTCTGGCGTTGAAGTCTTGATCCAACCTAATCTATTCGAAATCCGATGGACATGAATGTCTACAGCTACAGCAGGCACGCCAAAAGCATAGTTTAACATGCAATTAGCTGTCTTTCTACCTACTCCTGGTAAGGTTACCATTCCCTCTAAACTTGCAGGAACCTTACCATTAAACTCTTCTATAATCTGTTCACTCAATTTCTTAATGTTCTTAGCCTTAACTTTATAGAAACCAATTCCATAAAGTTCTTTCTCCAAATCCTGTGAAGGAACGCCAATAAAATCTTCTGGCAATTTCCATTTCTTAAACATCTTTACAACGATTGGAATTGTTGTGGTATCTTTTGTCCGAGAACTCAGTAAAGTAGCAATTAACATCTGAAACTTAGAATAATGAGAAAACTGTTCTAACATAGTTTCTTTATGATCTTTTTCAAGAATTGAAAATATTCTGTTGTAGTTTTTATTCATTTTAAAGAATGTTTTTTGTAAATTCTTTTGCGATGATCAACAATCCTAACTGCAATTAGTTGTTCATTTCCAATAATATCAACAATGATTCTATAATCTCCTGCCCTTAACTTGTATCCTGGGTCTCCTACTAACTTTTCAAAGAATCTTGGTGGGTTGTTTCTGGATAAATTAACTTTAATTACAATGCGTTTTGCAACTTCTTTTGGTAATTTTCTTAATTGATCTAATGCTTTGTTTCTCCACTTTATTGTGTAGGGCATCATGTAAATTCTTTAAGTACTTCTTTGTTATCAATATACTTAGAAATTGGTTCCTTTCTGGCTTTCTCTAATTCCTCTTTTACTTCCTTACTTAATTCAAAATCTTCTTTAAGGAAATGAGAAATTTTGATTAACTCTAATTTAATCTCTTGAATTTCTTCATTTAACTTTTCTAATGTTATTTCCATTTTAATATTTCTAATGGGATTTTAATATATAAATTTATCGTTAACTTGCTACTTACAACTCTCGGATTTCACGTACAGCTTTAACAAACTCATTAACTTCTTCTTCTGTATTGTAAAATCCAAAACTTGCTCTTATTGTTCCATCTTTAAACAAAGTTTTTTTAGTCTCTTCTCGACTAAACCAAGAGTGAACACAATGTGCTCCAGACCGAACCATGATGTTGTGTGTGTTGTTTAACAATAAAGAAAACTCATGAATGTTCTTGTCTTTAATCACAAAAGATAATACTCCTGAACGTTTCTCTGCTTCTTTTGGACCCAATATTGCAACGCCTTCAATCTCTCTTAGTCCTGCAGAAGCAAGTTCATTTAATCGCACAACATGTTTGTGGATATTCTTAATTCCTACATTTTCTAAGTAATCTATTGCCGCACCAAACCCCATGATTCCTGGATAATTTTGCAATCCTGCTTCAAACTTTCCTGGAATTTTAGCTGGAACAAAATCATCATATTGAGAATCTTCAACAGTCTCCCCACCCACTAAGAACTGGTTTAATTGTTCCAAATTTTCTTTTGTACTAATTAAAGCACCAACTCCATTCGGACCTAATAATTTGTGTGAAGAAACAGCAATGTAATCTGCACCTAACTTTTTAATGTTAATCTCTTGATGCTGTGCAGCTTGTGCACAATCTAATAATACCTTAGCACCATGTCTGTGTGATAATCTAATTATATCTTTAATTGGATTAGTTACTCCATCTAAATTTGAAGTGTAAACAACACTAACAATTTTCACTTTGCCTTTGTGTTCATTAATCTTTTTTACAAAATTGTCCATTGAAAATTCATTCTTTGGTCCTGATTCAATAATGTCATGTTTAATTTCCCACTTCTTTACTAATCTTAACCAGGGAATTAGATTTGAGTTATGTTCCTTATCTGTTGTCAGAACAACATCACCATTTTCGAATGGAAAAGAATTTGCTACTAAATTAATTGCTTCTGTGCAGTTTTTTGTAAAGACTACTGCTTCTTTCTTAGCTCCAAAAAAGTTAGCTATTTTTTCTCTAGCATTATCCTCTTCTTTTCCAACTTCTTGAGAAATTGTGTGGTTGCTTCTTCCTGCACAACCAGGATAATTTAGATAATACTCTCCTGACTTTTCTAAGACTTGTGTTGGTCTAAGGGACATACAAGCGTTATCAAAATAAATTATTGGTTTGTTGTTGATTTTTCGGTCTAAGATCTTAAAGTCTTTTCTTAGTTCGCTCATTTCTACTTTCTTTCCAAATATTGATTCTAACATTTTCTTAAATTTTTATCTCTCATTTTTTTATTTTTTATTCTCTTTTAAACACTGCAAAGTAGATCATCATTAAAACAATTAATGCTCCCAATCCAATTAATCCCATTCCAAACCAGTCTACATCTGTACTTAATTGTTTTTCATAAACTCTTAATGGTTTTGGACCAATAAAAGTTTGATCATTAATGAAGATTGTAGGTGTTCCTTCAACATTCATTTTCTTAATTTCTGAAATTTGTTTTTGTAATTGTTCTTCTGCTTGTTTAGTTTGAGAACAAAAGATTATTTTTTCTTTATCTATATCTTCAGTTTCTTCAATCTTATCTAGTAATGAATAAACCTTTTCTTGATTTTCTAATTTTGTAATAGGCACTTGCATTAGAGAATTGTGAAACTTCCAAAATGCAGTTTTACTTTCTTGATATAAACAGTTTTCTAATTTAAACATGTATTCATATTCTTCATACAATGGTAAATGAACAAAAGTAAATGCAACAGTTTCTTTGTTAGCAACAACTAATTCATTAATCACTGGATTGACTTTTCTTGTATTAACACAAGTATAACAACCAACATAAACTAATTGATCTTGAACATCGTTTGGTTGATATGTGGGGAATAATGATAAGTCTACATCATCTAAGGTTGGTTCTTGTCCTGCCGTTTGTATATTAACGTCATCATTATCACACTCAGTTATTTCTGAATTACTGCCAGTAGGATCAAATAAACATAATCCTCCTTGGTCTTCTACGGAAGGACCATTACAATTTCCGTAAACATAATAGTTATAACCTGAAATTCCTGTCCAAATTAAACTTCCAAATAGTAAAATTGTAAAAAGTGCAGAAATGATTTGAAAGTGTTTGTAAATAAATTTTCCTAATTTTGGATTTTTTCTTAGGGAATGTCCTGTAATGCTACTCTTTAATCTTACATCTAATCCAGTCTGACATTTCCTTAAAGTAAGCTTTCTAAATACGCAATCAAACGCTTCTAACGCAACTTTTCTATGCGTAGCTGAGAATATTCCTAAGATTCCAAACACAATCATAGCGATAAAACAAATCATAATTAATGCAAACCAAAGTTTGTTTATAAATTTATTTGTAAATCAACCCGTAACTTAGCTTATAAACTAATCTGTAGATTTTAAGGAGTACAATTACCTTTATATATTCCTACTGATTACTATTACTGATG
>Ga0233437_1002493_pt1 | contig 27489 bp, 19 predicted proteins | sample SI_122_August201_FD_182714 | JGI IMG/M metagenome (GOLD analysis project Ga0233437, IMG submission 182714) | Seawater microbial communities from Saanich Inlet, British Columbia, Canada - SI_122_August2016_200_MG | ecosystem: Environmental > Aquatic > Marine > Inlet | place: Canada: British... | reverse complement strand
CCGTGAAGGAAATGACAGGGATGCGTGATGGTAACGAATTGGTCGAAAATAGACCTCTGGTATGCATTGCTTCGGGTACTACGGATTCTACTCGAACAAGTCAAGAGGGTTGAGAGCAAAAGCGGAACAAGTGGAACATATTCAGGACACCGCTGAAGGAAATAACAAGGAAGGAGTCAATATCTTTGATGTTTCAAAATACAAGCCCAAAAACGTACCATCTCTCACGTGGTGTGAATGCATCGCGCTAAAGCGCTTAAAAGAATCATGGAAACAAGATCCATTGATCTATCCGGATTGCATGGGGCTTATGCGAATTATCTCGTTCATCACCGAGGGGCCAATCATCCATTAGATTTTCAAACACCTGGGCCTATGGGATGAGGCACGAGACTTGCGGCGCCGAACAGAGACTGCTCGAGATCCGCATCTAGATCCTCAAATGTCGTTCGAACGTCCTTTTTTACCTGCCTGGACTTCTCTGTAAGATATACCCTGACGATTCACTGATCCGATTCATCCCTCAATCTTTGAATCCACCCATCCCGTTCCATTTGTTTTAGTGTGTTACTGGCTGTGGGCGGGGAGATGTGCAGATCACCAGCCAGGGTTCGCTGGGGAACCATCCTCCCTCCAGAGTCGGGAGAGAATCATCCCTTGTGCATGATACAGCCTGAATTTCTGAAGCTTCATCCGCCTGCGTGTCCCTACCAAACGGGATACATGGGCCAGAAGGTGGCCAAGTGTCAGGTTCTGGAGATTATTATCAAGACCTTTCATAAGTCTGCCTAGTGAAGTTAGCTATCTATTGATCAGACAGCTAACGATTAACAGGCTAATTTTTAATTGTCAAGGCAGTCGCTCATCTCGATGAAAATGTAGCACCTGTAAATTAGCGTTTTTTGGGTAACCTGATTTTGGGGTAGAGTTAAATAAAAAAAGCAGAAATATTAGCGTTATAGGTATTCCTTTTTAATCACTTTGTGTTTAAATGTTAAAAATGTTTGACTTTGTGTTGTTTACTGTGATATTAAAACCTAACATTGACAGCTAAGAGGCAAAATAGATCTACTCTTTTCGGTCATTGAGCGCTCGGATGGATTTGGCTGAATATCTACTCAGCCATGGCCAGCTTCAAGTTAGTTTTATTGGAAGCCCGATAATTGGGGGAAGTATGGTAAATACCATGAGCTTAACTGGAGGCAGGTTTATAGATAAAATGGGGATTTAGATTTGAGGGTAATTTGTGGACGATTTTTTGTAATACAGATAGAGACCTACCAAACACTAGCGAAAGGAGTGGTAAAAAATGATATTTGAATTTTTAGGGAATAAGAAAAAAGCTGTTATTGCTATGGCTCACATAGGCGCACTGCCGGGATCACCGCTTTACGATGCCGATGGCGGGATGGACAAGCTGATTGAAGGTGTTTTTAGTGATATTGAAAAGCTGCAAGATGGCAATGTTGATGCGATTATGTTTGGGAATGAGAACGATAGGCCTTATTTATTGAAAGCAGCGCCAGAGGGAATTGCTGCCATGACAGCAGTGGTAACCGCTGCGAAACAGGTACTTAAAGTGCCGTTCGGTGTTAATTACCTTTGGGATCCGACTGCATCCGTAGCGATAGGAGCAGCGACCGGTGCTTCGTTTGTCCGTGAAATTTTTACTGGTGTTTTCGCATCAGATATGGGAATTTGGGCTCCTGATTGCGCAACCCCGTCACGCATGCGTCGAAATCTGCATCGTCAGGATATGAAGCTGTTATTTAACATAAACGCCGAGTTTGCACATACGTTGGATCAGCGGCCAATCGAACTTCGAGCCAAGTCTGCAGTCTTCTCCTCGCTGGCTGATGCCATTCTGGTTTCTGGCCCACTTACTGGACAACCGGCCGACGCTTCCGATTTGCGAAAAGTTGCAGATGCGGTGAACGAAGTGCCATTATTTGCGAATACAGGTGTTAATATCGATAATGTGCGGGATGTAATGTCTGTTGCTTCAGGATGTATTATCGGAACTCACTTCAAAGTGGATGGGGATACCTGGAATCCGGTCGATGGAGAACGTGTCAAAAGATTTATGGATGTAGTAAATTCGATTCGCTAGGAGTAGCTGATGAACTGCATAGTAGGAATTGATATCGGGACCACATCTACTATCGGGATCTTAATCTCTCTTCCAGATAAAGTGCTGGCAACGGCTACCCGCCCGGTCACCTTTTTTGCTCCACACCCCGGATGGGCTGAAGAAAACCCTTCCCAATGGTGGGAGAATGTTTGTGAGATCCTTCCGGAATTGATGGCCAGTGCTGGAATTGATAAAAGTGACATCTGCGGAGTGGGGGTAACAGGCATGTTACCGGCGGTGGTATTGCTGGACAGGAAAAATCACCTCCTCCGACCTTCAATCCAACAAAGTGATGGACGGTGCGGTGAAGAGGTTAGGCAGCTGGCCCGCGAAATCCCTGAAGCTGAGTTCATTAAAAAAGCCGGGAACGGAATCAACCAACAACTTGTGGCTGCAAAACTGCGCTGGATTGAAAAGAACGAACCCCAAGTTTTTTCGTGCATCGACACTGTTTTTGGTTCATACGACTATATTAATTGGCGGCTTACCAATGAAAAAGCAGTGGAACAAAATTGGGCACTTGAAGCTGGCTTTATGGACTTGTCCAATCTTGAGTTGTCCGACGAGCTGATTGCGTTAGGCCATATCAAACCGACAGTTGTGCCCAGAAAAATTGGTTCACATGAAGTATTGGGCACTATATCTGATACTGCAGCAGCAGAAACTGGTCTGCCATCAGGAATCCCCGTAGTCGGGGGCGCAGCCGATCATATTGCGTCAGGTTATGCAGCCGGAATTACAAGTCCGGGCGATGTGCTGTTAAAGTTCGGTGGATCAACCGATATTCTCATTGCAACCCAAAAAGCAGTGCCTGATCCACGCATGTTTCTCGATCTTCATCTGATTCCCGGAGCCTATATGCCAAACGGTTGCATGGCTTCTGGCGGCTCTGCGCTGAACTGGTTTGTAAAAGAGATAGCTTCTGGCGAAAATGCTGCCGCCCAGCGTAAGGGTGTCAGTCTGCATCAGCATTTGGATCAAATTTCTGCCAAGACACCGCCCGGGGCTGATGGCGTGAGTATTATCCCTTATTTTCTCGGGGAGAAAACACCGATTCACGATCCAGAAGCGAGGGGTATGATCCATGGACTCAGCCTAAATCATAATCTGCGGCACATGTGGCGGGCGTTACTGGAAGGATTCGGCTATGCTTTCCGGCATCACATTGAGGTTTTCAACGACATGGGCCATCCAACCAATCGCTATCTGGCATCAGACGGCGGTTCGAAATCACTGTTCTGGATTCAAATCTGTGCAGATATTCTCCAACAACCGATCCAGCTGCTCAAGGGGCATCCTGGATCCTGCCTGGGTGCAGCCTGGATGGCCGCTATAGGCGCTGGATTAACCCAAGATTGGAACGGCGTTACAAAATACGTCTCATATGGAGATATAGTTTCCCCAAATCCAGCCCATGCTTCGATTTATGACGACGGCTACCAACGGTTTCGAAGCAGTTATCTGGCGATGGCTAACGTTGAAAAGCAGCTGAAGCTATGAGCATCCGAGCAGTGATTTGGGATATAGATGGAACCCTTGTAGATAGTGAGCCCCTCCATCTTCGTGCGCTATTGGCAATCTGTACCCAATACGGTATTGACATATCCGATTTACCCGATGATGAATTTGTGGGGGTCAACCTGCTCGAGGTTTGGGAGGTTCTGAAGAATCGGTTCCCCACGAGTCTTTCCAGGGAAAAATGGATCGTTGAACTGAATCAGTTTTACTGTGCAAATTCAGACACTCTTGTTCCCATGCCAGCGGCCCGGAATGTTGTCAGAAGATTGTCCAGTATTAATATAATGCAGGCTGCAGTCTCCAATTCCCACCGCTTGATTGTCGATGCTAATCTTGAGGCTTTGAAATTAAACGACTATATGCTATTTTCCCTAAGCCTTGATGATGTTCCCATCGGAAAACCCAGTCCTGTTCCCTATCAGATAGCGATCTCAAAACTGGGTCTTGGCCTGCAGGAAATTATTGCCATTGAGGACAGCCCCTCTGGTATTCAAAGCGCCAGCGATGCCGGATTGGTGGTGTTTGGATTTCAGCACGAGGATACCTCACTCATTACAGCCGACCACATAATTCACAGTCTTAGCGAAGTGTATGACTATCTTCATTAAAAAGGTCATTGTTGACACAACAGGCAGGTGCCATGATTTATTTTAGAGTGTGAAGATACGAGTTTTACTCTTTTTGTTGAAAAGACCGATGGACATCATGCTTACTCTATTTGATATTTGGGCGCGCTATGACAAGCTCAACGCCGGCATCGCTTAGTGCTTTTTTCAGGTTGTTGGGGGGACAAATGTCAGTTATAAGCATATCGATATCTGATAAGTTCGAAAATTTTACTACCGAAAGCCTTCCAAACTTGCTTGAATCAAGTAACATTACGACCTTATTAGCACATTCAATTAAAACACGTTTGATTTCGGAATCCTCTGGTGAGTAATCGTAGAAACCATCATCCAAAAAACCAGCTGCACCTAAAAAAGCAATATCATAATTTAATTTCCTTAATAATTCAATTGCTTGGGCACCATAGATGGCCGGTTCAGTTCCACCGACGTGTCCACCCGGAACATAAACGTTGGGACGCGACTGACCTAGGCGGCCGGCGACTCTAAGACTGTTGGTAAACACACGCAGGGGCGTATTCTGCAACAGAACTGCCAACTCGTAAGTAGTACTTCCGACGTCCAAAGCAATGGTTTGAGTGGTATTGATGATTTTTGCTGCACTTTGCGCAATGCCAAGTTTCGCTTCTTGATTCTGAGTGGTTCGTAGTTTGATGTTCGGTTCTTCAATACCATTGCTAGAACCATCAGATTGATCAAATAGTTGTGCCCCGCCGTGAGTTCGCCTCAGACGATTTTGCCTATCAAGTGTGTCCAGGTCACGTCTAAGAGTCATTTCAGAAACCCCGCACATCTTCGCCATGTCGGAAATGGTAACAAAGTTGGATTTTTGAATCGACTCCAGAATCAATTTGTGGCGTTGGGATGGAAGTAGTTTTACATTCTGCATGGGTTGTTTCTGTGTTTTCCGTTTGTGATTAATTTGTAATAATTGATATAATATAGATAATAATAAACAAATACAACAGAAATAGGCTGATGGAGTTATTGTTTGTATAAATTGGATGTTGATAATCATTATTTCCTACGGGACAATGGCGCAGGTCTAGGAGTATTTTTGTTCCATGCCTGAGCATCCAGAAAACGATTGGGTCTATCGATGTGAATATATTAAACCAAGTCAGAGAAGTTACAAGAAAACAGGGTGGAAAACCGCTGACTGACTCGAACTTTGGGATAGATGATAAGTTTTTTGTTATAAAATGAAAATTTTGTTGACTTTGTGTTTAATTATGAAATAACATGATCGTGCATTGATAGATATTAGGAGATAATTATGAACAAGAACATTTTGATCACTGGAGCTGCGAACGGAATTGGTTTGGCGTCTTCATACGCATTTGCAGAGGCTGGGTATAATTTAGCTTTAACAGATCTGGATGGAGAGCGAGTCAAAGCAGTTGCACAGAAAATCGGATCGCAGGCATGTTCAGTTGAAATTGATGTTCGAAATCGCCAGTCTATCGAGCGCGCTTTTGCCAAAGCAATCGAAGTACTTGGCCATATTGACGTTGTTCATGCCAATGCAGGTGTTTCGAGCATGATACCTGCAGTTGACCTGACTGAGGAAGATTGGGACTTTAACTTCGATGTTAATGCCAAAGGTGTGTTTCTCACGAATCAGATAGCGGTCCAGCATTTTCTGCAAAAAAAGATAGCTGGTGTGATCGTAAATACGGCATCTTTGGCAGGAAAAGTTGGGGCGCCATTGCTCGCCCATTACTCTGCCAGCAAGTTTGCTGTACTAGGTTGGACGCAAGCGTTGGCTCGTGAACATGCCAAAGATAATATTCGTGTCAACGCAGTTTGTCCCGGGTTCGTCAAAACGCCCATGCAGGACCGTGAAGTGATTTGGGAGGCCAAGTTGCTCGGTCAAACGCCTGAGGAAGTTCGACAGTCCTATATCGACCAAACTCCGCTGGGTCGTCTGGAAACGCCCGAGGATGTTGCCGAGGTGGTGGTCTTTCTGGCTTCCGACGCTGCTCGCTTTATGACCGGGCAGGGGATCAATGTTACGGGTGGCGTTTACATGGGCTGATATCGGGTCAGCGGGAAAAAACAGCGGTTACCACTTTTCTATACCATTAAAGGAGGTGCAAAATGGACAAGAAGGTCACAATAGAGCAGGTCATGACAAGTCGGAGAAATTTTTTACAGATGGCTGCATTAACGGCAGCCGGACTTGGGTTAGGGCTGACCCCGGATATGGCTTGGGCTGGCATGGATGGTCCTTGGTCAGAACGTCCTAAGAGCAAAGCGGAGAGCATCAACTTCGTCGTCTGGAATTTCGGTAAGGTTTATGAAAAAATCTCAGATCAATTCGAAAAGGACTGGGGAGTCAAGATTGACCGGATCATTGAACCCAATGTCGAACCCCAGGTTGCGAAATTAACCTCGATGTATGCTGCAGGTGACACCATTGATACCTTTGTTGCGCAGCTTCAAAATATCGGCAGCTACATTGATCAGGGAATCGCAGCACCGCTAAACGGCTTACCGGGTGTGGAAAAATACGTCGAGGATTTCACACCACTTTGTCGTGATATCGGAATACGTGACGGTAAGATCTGGGGACTGCCATATTTATCGATTGTATGGAATTTTATTTACAATGACGAATTACTCACCAAGGCGGGATTCGCCGGCAAACCTTTCAACAGCTGGGAAGAACTGGTTGATCAATGCCTGAAAGCGAAGAAAGACGGCATTGCCAAGTATCCGCTTTTATGGGTAGCGGGCCCTGGTTTTGATACTTTGCCCGGAACCTGGTTCAGTCAGGTAGCCAATCGTGGTGGTCGCATCTTCTCGACGGACTTTAAGCCGGAACTCGGTCCAGGCTCCATTGCCCGGGAAACACTGCGCTGGTGGCAGGAAACGTTTACTAAACATGACATCGCGGATCCAGATTCGCTGAACCTGAAGTTCATGCCAGCCACTAAGGTGTTCAACACAGGCAAACATCTTTATCTGGGAACGCTTCACAACTATTATATCAATATTGTGAACAACCCGAATCTTTCGCCGATCGCCGGAAAAGGTCGGATTCACGGGCACCCGGGGGATGGAAAATCGATCGCGGTTACCTGGTACTACATGTTGTCAGGAGCAACGGAGAATCGTGAGTGGGCATGGAAACTACTACAATACCTTGCTGGTCGCACCAAAGATGGAGAATATGTGCAGGCTGTTAACCTGGCCAAAGAGTACATGCTAATGCCAGGATATAAATCTGTGCTTAAAAACCGGGAAATTCGTGACGTATGGTCAAAACGTGTCGATGTGGACAAGATGCTGGATATCTTCGATAGGGGAGTCAACTACGCGGATGTCGTACCAGCGATTTACGAACCTTGGTATCCCAGCTGGAACGATATGATGAATGTCGAGTTGACAGCTTGTCTGAGAAATCAAATTTCTGCGGATGTGGCTTGCGACAATATGATTGCCAACGTAAAAAAGGCAAAGTACTAAACATCGCAGGGTGCTGCAACCGAAGTTCAACAGCCAACAGGAACACCTGGTAACGGAAGACTTTTTGGCCGGCCTTTACCAGGTTTAAAACGATAGAGGTGAATCAATGGCAGTAGGTTCCGTGCGAAAAAAATCACCGTCACTTGTTAAACGGCTTTTGCGGATAGAATCGTCGCAAAACAGGCTCGCCTTGACGATGAATTTTCCGACCATTGTTTTCTTTTTTATAATTCTGGCGTACCCGATTTTTTTCGCGGGTTATCTGTCGTTTCACAAGGTCAGCGTTCGGGAGCTGAGATCAGGGGAGTATCCCTTCATCGGTTGGGATAATTTCGTGAGACTTTTTTCCGATGATGTCTTTTGGCTGTCTGCTAAAAATACCATTCTTTTTGTGTCAATATCGGTGGCTCTCGAGGTTTTAATCGCGCTGGCAATCGCCCTGATCATTAACGAAAGTCGCATTCGACTGTCAAAGGTGACCAAGTTGCTGATTTTGATCCCCTGGGCTGTACCGCCGGTAGCCAATGGTCTTTTGTGGGCATTTATTTTTAATACCCATTTTGGCTATTTGAACCGTGTTCTTTTTCAGCTTGGCTTCATCGAAGAATATGTAAATTGGTTAGGTCATTCAGACACCGCGTTCATGGCAGTTATAATTGCCTATGTATGGCGCACGACTCCCTTCAACATCCTGCTGTATCATGCCGCTCTGCAGGGTATTCCCGGCCACCTCTATGAAGCAGCTGAGCTTGACGGGACGACGGGGCTTAAAAAGTTCTGGTACATCACCCTGCCGTTACTTCGTCCGATTATCGCAGTGACGTTGATTCTGCGAACAACATTCGCCTTCATGATCTTCGATGAAATTTTCGCCATAACTCAGGGTGGGCCGGGTAACGATACCTGGGTGGCAGCCTGGTACACTTACAAGACATCGTTCCAGCCACCGTTTAATATTGGCGTAGGCGCCGCTTCGGCATATGTACTGGCGCTTGTTATCGGGGTTATTGCGATTTTTTATGTCAAGTATGTTTACCGACGAGTGGAGTATTGAAAATGAAAAAAATGACGCTCCAGTACCGAATCCTGATGATAATCGCCAACATTATTGTTATCGGCTTTTTAATTCTGCCACTTGTGCCAGTCATACTCGGATCTATCCAGTTGGAAAAAGAGATTCAGGCCAACACTACGGCGCTTCTGCCTGATAGCTATACGCTGGAAAATTTCAAGTTGATTCTTTTTGGCGGCACAGACAGAGAACTGCGCCTTGAACACCTTAGCTACCTGCCGGAAAATATCAAAACATTTCCAAATGCGTTTTTGAATTCTGTGATAGTCGGGCTTGCGGTGACAGTACTCACCTTAATACTTGGCAGCCTGACCGCATATACAATCGCCCGATTGAGGCTGCGCTGGACATCAGTTTTGCTTCAAATCAATCTGGTCAGCCGCATGGTTCCCCTGATTGTTTTGATGGTCCCGCTGTATGTAGTACTGCGGAATTTAGGGCTTTTAAACTCGCTCTCAGGCATTATTATAACAGAGGTTGGGTTGCTGCTGCCTTACGCTATTATCATTCTCACACCCTATTTTGCGGCTTTTCCGGTTTCCCTGGAAGATGCGGCTCGACTGGATGGATGCACCCGCTTTGAAGCGTTTCTGCGTATCATTCTGCCATTATCCAAGCCCGCCCTGGCAGCCTGTGGTGTGATCATGTTTATCATCTCCTGGCATGAGCTGCTGATTCCCCTCATTATTGTCTCAAAACCACAGTTCATGACCGTCCCGGTGGTTTTGGCAGGACTGGTGTCGGATCAGTTCGTGTTCTTCACGGTTATGATGGCGATTTGTCTTGTCGGGTTGTTACCGACACTGCTTCTTGTACTGCTTCTGCAGAAATACCTGGTCAAAGGCCTCGTCGCCGGCGCCGTCAAAGGATAAACAAATGGCAAATTTACAAATTAGACAACTGAAAAAATCATTTGGCCCTGATGAGGTTATTCACGGGATCGATATTGACATCAAGGACCAGAGTTTTGTGGCATTGGTTGGACCTTCCGGATGTGGGAAATCAACCTTATTGCGCATGATCGCGGGACTTGAAGATCCTTCCGGGGGTGAGATCCGGCTCAATGATACAGTATTAAACGATGTAGCTCCAAAAGATCGGGATATAGCCATGGTATTTCAGGACTATGCGCTATATCCGCATATGACAGTGGAAAAAAATATGGGCTTTGCGCTGAAGATGGCTAAGGTCCCTAAGACTGAAATAAAGCGTCAGGTTGACGCAGCCGCGCAAACACTTAATCTAACCGAGTTTCTGGATCGTTTTCCGCGACAGCTGTCTGGAGGGCAGAGACAGCGAGTAGCCATGGGGCGCTGTATTGTACGCAATCCTGAGGTATTTTTGTTTGATGAGCCGCTTTCAAATCTCGATGCCAAATTACGCGTAAAAATGCGCACAGAAATAAAAACTTTGCATCAAAGGCTAAAAGCGACCTCGATTTATGTCACCCATGATCAAATGGAGGCGATGACGCTGGCTGACCAGATTTTTGTGATGCGCGGAGGTTACATCGAACAGGTCGGCGCACCCTTGGAACTTTATGATTACCCGGACAACATTTTTGTGGCGGAGTTTATCGGCTCTCCATCGATAAATCTGCTAGAAGGGGTGCTGGAAAAGGACGGTGACCAATCCGTGATTGTGCTTCCCAATGGTACAAAATTCCCAGCTGGATCTGCAAAGATCGTTCAGGAAAATCACAGAGTTGTTTTAGGAATTAGACCGGAACATCTGCAGTGGACCAGTAAGGACAAAGGGGTACCTGTCGATGTGGAGGTTATTGAGCCCACTGGAAACGAAACTTTTATCACCGGAAAAGTGGCCGGTCAGACTATTCTGATCTCGTTTCGCGAACGCTATGATGTTCATCCGGGAGACACTATTTATATTTGGCCGGATCTCAACAAGATTCTCTTGTTTGATGCGGAAACCACGAAACGAATTGTAGCCTAGATCAGCCCCCCACCAGAGGTTCTTGAAACGACATGTCAACAGACGAATTGCTCTATAAGCCAGCAGTGAATATTGCAGCTGAAATACGAAGTAAAAAGCTGTCTCCAGTCGAAGTGACTGAAGCTGTAATCGAACGTATTGAAGCCTTAAATACTCAGATCAATGCGTTTTGCACACCGATGTTTGATATTGCCAGGGATAAGGCAAGGCAAGCAGAAGCGGCGCAAATGCGAGGGGAATTTTGGGGGCCTCTACATGGTGTTCCCTATTCAATCAAGGATTCCACGGATTACGCAGGCGTGAGAACCACAACTGGGTGCGTTGCTTTCAAAGACAATATCGCTCTTGATCACTCCCCATCGGTGAAACGGTTGGAAGCGGCGGGCGGTATCCCCCTGGGAAAAACCGTCACCCCTGACATGGCCTGGAAAGGCTTGACGGACTCTCCACTCCTGGGGACCACCCGGAATCCATGGAATCTGCAGTACAATCCCGGAGGCAGCAGTGGTGGATCCGCAGCAGCAGTTGCTACTGGTATGGGACCGCTGGCCACAGGAACCGATGGTGCAGGTTCGATCCGGATTCCGGCTTCATTTACCGGTGTTTACGGTCTGAAACCGTCTTTTGGACGTGTCCCCATTACCTTACCTAATGTGAACCAGCACACCCATGAAGGCCCGATTACACGAACCGTCAGCGATGCAGCTTTAATGCTGGATCTAATGTGCGGCCCCGATGATCGGGATTTATACTCACTGGAAGGTAAAGATTTTGGGTTTCTGGCCAATTTGAATACCGACATCAAGGGATTAAAAGTAGGGTGGAGCAGTACCCTCGGCTTTTCAGGTCGGATTGATGCGGAGGTAATACAAACATGCGAAAAAGCGGCAATGAATTTCGAGTCGCTCGGCTGCTCAATTGAAGAGACAGCATTAGATCTTTCCGTTTCTATGGAGGTCGCAAAAAGGAACTGGCAGGCGATAATGGCTGCGCTCGTTCTTTACAAACTACCTCACGCTATTGATCAGATGGATCCTGCGCTTGTTGCCTGCGCTCGCGAAGCCGAATCACGCCCGGTTGGAGCGTTTCTTTACGATAAAATCAGGGCTTTCGAAGACTACCAGAAATTAACGACCTACTTCACCGATTTTGATCTGCTACTGACGCCAACGGTGGCGTGCTTGCCGATTCAAAATGGGCGCCTGTTGCCGGAAGGCTACCCGGACCATGATTGGGACTGGATGGAGTGGGCACCGTTTAGTTCTCCTTTTAACCTTTTTCACAATCCAGCAGCCTCGGTTCCAGCAGGATTCTCGGCTAACGGATTGCCAATTGGTTTGCAAATCATTGGTCCGAGGCACTGCGATCTTCTGGTACTTCAAGCATCAATGGCTTACGAAACGGCTCACCCCTGGGCACATATAATTCCTGAAATCGGCATAGTTTAATCCCCCACCAGGCCAAAAAAATCACAACAATTTGGAGACAATAAAAAGATGATAAACACTAAAAACGGTAGACCGAATGTACTTTGGGTTACTTCAGATCAGCAGCGGTACGATACGGTTCATGCACATGGATGCGAAGTCATCAATACGCCGAATTTAGATAAACTGGCCCGGGAAGGCGTCTCTTTCATGAATGCTTATACCCAATGCCCAATATGCACGCCCAGCCGTGCTTCCTTTATGACCGGCCGTTATCCAGCCTCGCATCATGTGCATCGGAATGGCAATGACCATTTCCCCCCGACTGAAAAGATCATCAGCCGAATATTGAAAGATAACGGGTATTTCACCGGTATAATCGGCAAACACCATCTTTCGCGTTCAGAGGAACGGATTGAACTGATTCCAGAGGATGGTTACATGTATTCAGCGTTGGGAGACTGCTGGCCGATTGGTCGGGATTATGACGACTGGCTTAAAGAAGAAAAAGGGATCGAAGATCCGTTGAAGCTTTATCCCGATTTACTGCAAAGTTCTCCACGGGATTACGGTCCCGGTCTGCCACTTGAGAATCAACAGGCGACCTGGTGGGCAGAACGTGCAATCCAATTCATTGAGCGCGATCATGACAGTCCCTGGTTTCTTAATCTCAACGCAGTGGATCCCCATCCGCCTTTTTTCCCACCCAAAGAGTTCCTGGATAAATACGATCCTGCAAAAATGCCGCTTCCCCTCTACCGTGAATCTGATGTAGCTCGGCAGGAGGGCTTCTGGGAAATCGACCAACAGTGGAAAAAAATATACGATGTACGTCATTATGACCCAGCCGAAGATATTGACCAGTCGGCCTTCGCCCTGGAAGATCGCAACCTTTTTGATTTTCCCCCTGATGTTTATAACGCCCGTATGATCCGAGCCTGCTATTACGCCATGATCGAGATGATTGACGATCGGCTGGGCATGGTGCTTAATGCATTGGAAAGAACCGGTCAGATTGATAACACAGTTGTAATATTTACCAGTGATCATGGTGAAATGTTGGGGGACCACGGCATGCTTTACAAAGGATGTCGTTTCTTTGAAGGGCTTGTTCACGTTCCTTTAATTATCAGATGGCCGGCGGAAATATCTCCCGACACCCGTTCCAAAGCGCTCGTCGAATTGGTTGATATAATGCCCACACTGCTCGAAGCCACCGGAGTCAAAGTTCCCGAAAATGTTCAAGGGAAATCGCTACTCAGCCTGCTAAGTGGAAAAACGGATTTGAACTATCACAAGGACTACGTTGTCAGTGAATTCAATGGCGCACTGGCGGGAATGCCCTTTCAAAGCCATGGGTCGATGGTGTTCGACGGACGCTACAAAACCTGCGTCTATCACGACGCCGGGAAAGTTGAAATTTTTGACTTAGAGAAAGATCCCGGTGAATTTGTATCTCTTTGGGACGCGCCGGATTCTGAGAGTGAAAAACTTCGACTGATCCACCGTCATCTCAATGCGATAATGGGTACAAGCGATGCTGGGATTGAGAGGACCGGCATGTATTAGTGTCAAGTAAAAGTCCTAAGAAGTCGGCACCGTGATTGAAATTGCCCTCAATCGCTGTTTTAGATACAGAACAATATTCCAGAGGGCTATAAATGAAAAGAGACCTTGCAGCAGATTCACTAAAATCAGGTGATCCGGGAGACGGATGGAAGGGAAAACTCGGTCGGACGTTTTCGGAATCGACACCTTGGTGGCGTGCACCCGTGAAAGCGCCGGATGGTGCTCCAAATATTGTAGTTATTTTGCTGGACGACCTCGGCTTTTCCGAGTGCGGTTGTTATGGCTCTGAGATTGAAACGCCCAACATCGATCGACTGGCCGGAAACGGGGTAAGGTTTAACAATTACACCACTGTACCGATGTGTACACCAGCTCGTGCCGCAATTCTTACTGGTAAGAACCCCCACTCCGTTGGGGTTGGCTGGTTGACTCACAACAACCCCGGCTATCCAGGATTTCAAGCTGGGGAAATCAGCAAAGACGCACCGACGATTCCTGAGTTGTTGCGTGACAATGGGTATTCTACTTATGCCACTGGTAAATGGCACAATACTGCCGACTATCATACAACCGCAGGCGCCGACCGATCTTCATGGCCGTTACAACGTGGGTTTGACAGGTTTTACGGATTCCTAGGCGCTGAAACAAATTACCATTCACCTGGACAGATTGTTGAAGGGAATGAATTTGTATCGATCGACGACTATGGCCCCGGCTATTTTTCAACGGATGATTTTACGGGCAGAGCGGTATCCTGGGTGAAATCCCATCGTTCAGCCAACCCTGAAAAACCGTTTTTCCTCTATTTTGCACCCAATGCCCCACATACACCCCACCACGCCAAGACAAAAGACATTATCAAGTACAAAGGACGCTACGATAGTGGCTGGGATTCTCTCCGCCAAGAAAGATTCAAACGTCAAAAACAACTAGGAGTAGTCGGGGCTGATTGGGAACTTCCGGGTTTAACACCAGGTGTGCCAGCTTGGAAAGACGTCCCTGAGGAGAAACATGAGCTTCTGGCTGCCTATATGGAAATCTATGCCGGACTCGTTGATAATTTAGACCAGAATATTGGGCGATTAGTGGAAACGCTAGAACAACTGGGGATTTTTAATGACACCTTGTTTCTAATTACGTCAGATAATGGCGCAACCTCGATTGGTGGAATTGAAGGTGCAGGCAATATTGCAGAAAAACGCCTTTCGCAGTTTGAAAACCCTGATTTACCGCAAAGGATGCTCGAAAACGGGCGTCTGGGAGCTGTTGATTCATCGCCGGCATATCCAAATGGGTGGGGTAATGCAGGCAATACTCCATTTCGCTTTTTCAAACGGACACCAATGAATGGTGGCATACGAGTTCCATTCATTGCTCATTGGAAAGATCGATTCGCAGAGCCCGGCGGCGTATTGAGCGAGTGGGTCCACGTAACAGACGTCTTGCCGACCATTCTGGATACTGTGGGTATTAGCTATCCAACAGACTTCAAGGGATATCGAACTCGTGAGCTGGATGGTGTGAGCTTCAAAGGGCTTCTTTTTGACAAGGGCGCAAAAAGCAACCGAAAAGAACAGTACTACGAACTGGAAGGCAATCGCGGCTACATATCAGGGAAGTGGAAGGCTGTTTCTCTCCAACCACCAGGAGCCAAAATTGACATGGATAATTGGTTGCTTTTTGATTTAGAAAAAGATCCGACGGAAATTAGAAACCTGGCGAAAGATAAGCCTGATATATTAAAAGAATTGGTCGAACAATTTGACCTGGACGCCTTTAAGAACTACGCTTATCCACTCGATAATCGCACGTTGATCAAAGTAATGACAAACGATCCGTATCGACGTGAACAGATCAACAGGACTTATATGTTCTATCACGGTTCCGAGGCGGCCCAAGCCATGCCTGTCAGTGCCCTGGTATCTGATCGAGATTATGAACTGACTTGTGCCTTTATCTATGAAAAAGGGCAGGAGGGAGTGCTGTTCGCTCTTGGGGATGCATTGCGTGGCTTTTGTGCGTTCGTCCTGAATGAAGAGTTGGTTTTTCACTATAATGGCGGCTTCTTAATAAAAAGAGATTTGAGGTTGCCTATCCTTCCAGGAGATCAGGTCCTGCGGGTCAGCCACCAGGCTACCGGCAATTTAAACGGCCAGGCGATAATCTCTCTGGATAGCGCGGGATCGTCTCGGCCTGAAACTGGAGAGCTTGATATGTCCCCCTCCATTGTCAGGTTGACGGGCGAAGGTTTCGAAATCGGTCTCGATCGGCTCACCAAAGTCTCTTCAGAATACAAGATGAAAGGTATTTTTGCATACCCTGGAAGGATTGATTGGGTTAAAATTGAACCGGGTCCTCAAGCCGATGATAGTTTTATCAATCTGGCTGAGGAAGTAGTCCAGAAGGACTGGTAAGCTCTGTTGTTGGTTTATGAGGTGATGATACTGCCATTATTTCTTTATTTTGTGGTTTACCCGGTTGGGGAACAAGTATATCCAATTTATCACCCGTGGGGTAAAAAAAAGCTAAATCGCCGGTAAAGAATAGATGGTAAGGCTTCACAGTGAATTTTAGGCACTTTTCCCGTCCGTTGCCCTCAAACTGCTGATCTATAGTAGTATTCAGTTTATTATTAGAGATTCGGGCTTGTTTTCAATCCTGTTATTGTGATTAGGTGAGGAGAATTCTTTCAGTATGATGTCCATTTTGACTTGAACACATTTTCCGATACATCGGAATTTTCATGAGAATCTATCTGATTGACTGGTGTCCCTTTTTGTCTGAATTTATGTTTGCCACGCAGCATTTTTAGCAAATCATCTCGTTACGTCATGTATGTCTCTGAAACAATGGGTTAAATTTATCTTTTTATATTTTCTAAAAACCTTTACGTCAACTTAGTGACAACTCCCCCCGCAAACCCCCGTAAACATTGAAGGAGAACATCCTCCACCATTTGTCCCCCATATTTTCCATATTACTCGAAACACCTGCTTCGTAGCCGTTTAAAATCAAGTGCCCTGTGATTTAGCGAAAAATTCCCTTCAAAAATCTGACTTCCCGTTATTTACTTCTAATTCATTTTATCACCCTACAGTTGGTCCGATTTAGTCCAAATTAGGATTCAGGACTGGACAAGATTTTTTCGAATGCAGTTTTTTGATTCGCTGCTTTAATTGGATAGAAGTTGAAGAGTTGATTTTGAATATCGTGGGCGTCATCTTGCCAGAAATGCGCCATATAGCGTAAGAATCTATTGTTGCAATTGCTTTAGTATGTTGGTTTTTAAAGAATTTGTTTCATTAGGAAAATTTTCTTTGGAAAAATCCCAGTTATCAACTTTTCTCTTTCTTTATCTGGAAGTACTTTTTTAAAGGTCTGATTCGGTCTGATCAAAATTGTTACAGAATATGGTTTCGAGACAGCTGGAGTGAGAGGAAAAAACGGACAAAGAGAACCTGAACATGTTTTTATTTTACTGGTAAGATCAATTCAAATTTGTGATTTTGACTATATGTATGTTTCTATTATAATTCACTTATTAACAGTCCACCGCGATGGACTGGCAACTTTTTTTAATGAGAAATTTTGTCTCAAATAGAGTTTTTGATTTCCGGAACTCGCAAATTATAGTTGAAATTGAATTTCCTTCAATCTGGGCTAAAACACTGCCTATCACCCTGGAAACCAATAATAACTTCATTTTCAGTCAATTCATTTGAGTTTAATCCTGTTGAATCTATGATATTTCTAGGTTATAATTCCGTTCTCTTTGTGTTTATTTAAGCAATCAGGTAATCTTTGGACGGATTGGCAAAATTTTGTATATTCAACTTCGTTTCTTGTTCTTGAAATGATCTTTTTAATATCAGTCACAAAAGACATATGAAAAGAACCAAAAGTAGAATCTGGGCTGAATTTCGTTTTGCAGTTGTTGGTGGATTGGTATTCGCACAACTTGATAGAAATGAACTGGCAATGGAAATAAATCGATTATGGAACCATATTAGATAACGTCACAGGACTTGTCTGGCAACAGCAAGATGATAATAGAATTCGTACTTGGAGTGAGGCAGGAACATACTGTTCCAATCTCAGTCAAGGCGGTCAAACCGATTGGCGCCTACCCGGAATTAAAGAATTGCACTCCATCGCCAATCTAAGTGCAGGATTATCAGCCGCCATAGACCTTTCGGTTTTTAGCATAGCGGATATACATCAACCGGAATACTGGTCGTCAACTACTCGTGTGGAATATCCAAGCCATGCGTGGTACGTGAGCTTTGGCAACGGCGGAATGTACATCAAAGATAAGAACGATAAATTTTATGTTCGTTGTATTCGAGGCGGTAGTGAGTCTGATATTTGGTCACTTAGTTTTTCAATTATTGGCGACGGTACTGTTGTTCATCAAACCACGGGTTTAACTTGGCAGCAGGAAGATGACGATACAGTAAGGAACTGGGAACAAGCGTTGAACAATTGTGAAAGCAAGACTCTTGGTGGGTATAGTGACTGGAGACTTCCCAATATCAAGGAATTGAATACAGTTGTCAATTACTCCCGTGTCTACCCTTCGATTAATTCAACCGTGTTTCAAAACACGAAATTTTCAGACTACTGGTCGTCTACGACCAGCTATGGGGATAATGCCTGGGTTATAGGCTTTGACCACGGCGGCACGAGTAGCAGTAATAGTAAGAATAGTACCTTTTATGTTCGTTGTATTCGAGGAGGACAATAATTGAGCGGAACACCTATTCCCCAAAATAGTGATTAACCTCTACACAACATCTAAAATTCTTCTGTAACAATTTACATTTCAGTCTCCAATAATAAGATTAGAAGATCAGCGGGGAAAATCCCCGCTATCTTGCGGAGACTCCGCCAAATTACTTTTTCTTCTTGTCGGTCTTTTCAAACTTATCTTCTGACTTGGCTTTCCCTTTCTCAGGAATCTCAACACCCTGTCCCGCATGCCAAGCTATGTGCAGGCTATAGTGTAGGCTCTTTCAATAATTTCCAGACAGCAAAATTTGCATATAGCATTACTGGAATAAAAGCGGCAAAAATCCAAAAAGATACATTTTTAAGAACTGAAGTTGTCAAGTTTTCATCAAAACCAAACATGTTTGCTACTATTCCTGAAGCTGCTGCGCCGATTGCAAAACCTATTTGCTGAGTTGTGGGAATAGATGAAGACGCAATATCTTGCTCTGAGAAGGGAGCTCCAGAAATTATCCGGCGAACAATAAAACTCCACATCATTCCAAATCCAGCACCCTGACAAATCGCCCATAGAAGTACCCACCACAAAGAGTCACCCGACATGGATAATGAAAACCCGATTAAACCAACAGTAATTAATATACTCCCTAATCTGATTAGAATCCTTTCCTGATTTTTGTTGGCACCAGAAAATAAGACAGCGGTTATGCCCCAACTTACAGATTCCAAGGCGACAATATAACCTGCGATTAAGGGGGTCACTCCGAACAGCGTTTCTAGTAGGAAAGTGCCATAAACCAGAAATGACATGGTTGATATTGAGGCAGTCATAACTAACGTCATACCAGCCCCTAAGGTTGTCTTGATATTAAACGGGTTTTTTGGGAACATCCTAGACGTGGGGTTTAATTTATCTATTTTTAGAAATACCCAAAATGAAATTATGCTCAATATGCATAATGTGGGAGATAGCAAATAATCAGTATTTGCACTGGCAAATGCAATCATTAATACTGCTGCTGTTAGTATTGCCAGTCGACCAATTGGAACTACTATCGGATTATTGTTGTCTGATGGTTTCTCATGGTTAATTTTTAAAAAAGCCGCGATAAGAAATAAACCAGCTTGAATAACAAAGGCCCAAAATGCAAAACGCCAATGCCCAAACGTAGCAAAACTCCCACCAATAAGTGGTCCGCAAAAGGCAGAAATACTCCAAACAGCCGAGATGAGCGCCATCAAACGAGCTAGTAAATGGCTGGGGAATAATCGATTGACTGCGATATAAGTCACTGCAACGAGTCCCCCACCACCTAATCCTTGTAACAGACGCCCTACTAACAATACCTCCATACCAGGAGCTATGGCACAAGTTGCACTACCAACCGTATAAAGGATGGCGGTTCCTAAAAGTGTTGGCTTGAGGCCTAATCGAGACATAAGTAATCCGGCAGATGACCCCGCAAGAATCGATCCCAATAGATACAAGGTAAAAGCCCAGCTGACGAGGTGGGCACCGCCAAATTCGCTCACCGCACTCGGTAATGTAGTAGCAACTAACATGGCGCTTGCCGCGTGTAACCATACCCCGAGACAAAGAGTACTAATTCGGGTCAGATTTCCGTTTGTTAGTAAAGCAGACCAACCTACATTTTGGCTCAATTCATCAGTCATACAAGCTTCCCAATACCTTATAAGCGGCGGATTAAATTATTTCAAACTAAATTTAAATCAAGTGATTTGATCAAGTCCTCTTCGTTTGAACTCAAAAAAATAATGCTCTGTTGTTTAACAAAAATGTAGCATGTACAAATACAGGCGAAATATGTAAAGAGGCGTTGTCTAGCCGTAGTCTCCGTTCGGGATTTGTCACGGAGTGTCTGAATCAAGGCAACATTGGATTGCACGAGATACGCAAATTAACCAATCATTCCAGCTTTAAATCTCTCGAAGACTATGCAATTGGAGTATCAACACTGGATTCGCCAGCAGCTAAAATCTTCTGAAGAATGGGCAGGTGCAATTCCTGCCTACTTTAATTAGCAGCACAAGTCCGTCGCGAGGGACCCGCATGCTTGGTGGTGAAAGTGTCGGGAGAGAAAAACTCCCGGCTACTCAATTATGAACTGAATATCATCACTAGCTCCGGATGGCCCGTATGTTCGTCAATTTGTTCTTTTAATACTTTGAAACCACATTTTTTGTAAAACTCAATGCTCTTAACGTTTTCTTTGTAAACATTAAGATCTAACCTATCGCGGACTTCTTTGGATTTAGCAATTAGTTGTTTGCCAATACCTAATCCTTGGTTACTCGAAGTTACAAAGAGAGCTGCTATTGTATTTTTGAATAAGGAGACAAACCCCTTTACTATTTCACCGTCTTCATAAATATATGTTTCACTTGATGGAATATAGATATTCCGCATATCGTCAACTTTTGAATTCCAGAATTCACTATCTACAAAATTGTGAGTGATAATAGAAGTTTCAAGCCAAATATTTATGACATGATCCAAGTCTGATTGTTGAAATTTTCTAATCATATTTGGTTTGTGTTCAGAAGGCCTGTTTCAGCCGCACGATGGTTGCGAGGCGTCTTTTACGTCCACTGAATTTAAATATGTGCATAGGTATTTGATTACCTCCCGGTCCAGCGGGAATTGGCCCGGCCATTTTTGTGTTCTCAGCTGTTCTTCTGATAGTTTTTCGTCCATTACGACAACATTCATACCGAAGGGAGTTTGCACTGCGACAGCGTTTTCAAGAGCCACCTCGTGGGAGCCATCCAGCCTCAAGGCGGCGGTGCCTGAATTTACAATCAGCTTGCGATTGGCGAGCCGCTCTTCCCTGCGGGATGAGCAGACAGTGCGACAGAAACCGCAGACGGTGTAGTAGAACCAATCAGGGTCAAAGACCGCCTGCCGATAGTTGTTAAAGCTGTTATCGGCGGCCTGCATCTGGGGGTCAGCCTTCTGAAGGCTGATGCACAGCGAATCAAGTTCCTGCTTGTCCTCGGGCAACGGTCGGCCAAGACGGTAGGGACTCCAGTTGGACCAAGTTCCGGAGGACGCCAAACCCTCATAGCCGGTGCAGCTGATCCAACAACAGGTGTTGGGCCGCTTACGAGATATGGTTTCGATGACGCCAGCGACCGTAACTTGGGTCGAGATCTTGGGTTGAATCATTTCCACGGGGCAGACCAGGCTGCACATTTTGCATCCGTCACAAGGATGTTCTTCATCGGGAATGGGGGTGTCAGGCGTTAAGTTAGCGGAGGTTAAAACACTCCCAAGTTCAACCAGCGCGCCATAATCCTTGGTGAGCAGATTTCCACTCCAACCCAGGCGTCCTATTCCGGCAGCAAGGGCTGCGTAGCGGTGAGAAAAATCTGGATGAAACTCGGTCATTTCTGTTACGTCATCGGCATCTTTCTCGGGACGATAGTTGTTGTTAAGGTCCACATTGACGGCTTCGTATCCTTCCGATCGTAGTTGTTCGGAAAGCGCAGTACCGATCTTATAAAGGTTCTGAACGATGATTTTTCGGTCGTCGCAGTGGGGCCGCCATTTCTTTTTGCTGATGAAGTCCTGTACGAGATCTTTATCCAAGGATAGCGCAAAAGAAATAACCGAGTTTGCAGACGGTAAGAGGTAACGTGGATTGGCGGATGGCGGTCCGTCGGCCAGGATGTCTTTGGTGGTTAACCCAACCAAATCGGCACCGAGACTTTTGGCAAGGGACTTTAGTCTCTCTTCAGCAGAATTCATGGTTGTCTCTTGTTAAAATGAAATTATTGGCCAATCGCCTGAATCGGCGTCACTTTGGTTGCTGGCTAATTTACGATAGACGCTGTTTGGGACCTTTAGAAAAAAGCCTATCGAGCGGTCGGTAGATGTCCCGTGACTGCAAGTGATCTTTATTGATGTTTATAGCTTACAACCCCAAACAGTAACTGTTCGGAATCATACTCAGACCACATTGTTATTGTGCTGTTTTTGAATTTTTAAAACATTTTCTCTATTCTGGGCTGAACACTGACCATCCTCCCCTGTATCCCAATAATACTAACAAATTTAGACTTTCCACCATTTTGCCCCCAATACCTTCCATATCGTTTGTTTCTATTGATGTAACTACATCAAATCATAGCCATTACTTTGTTTGGCAAGAAAATTTTCAGAAGATTCGTTTGTCCGGGAAGTTACTGGTAGTGCGCTTTTGTATAATACAAAATGGGCTAATCAGGGCTGGGATTTGGGTTGATGATTTTTCGTCTAATATAAAAAGCAAAAGGATTTTATGAGGTACCGTCTCAGACGGTCAAACCTTTGTGAGTCCACCGGCAAAGCCGGGAGATTACCCAATTAATTATCTTTATTTAAATCGTTCATAATGCTAAAATACGGGCTATGAAATCTAATTTCTTTTTTGTCGCCTGGCCAAGGTTATCAAATAATGGGAATTCTGATGGTTGTACCAAAAAAACCGAGTCATTCTTTTTCGAGGATTTCGCTGTTTTGCTCATCTGAAAATAGCGTTGCTCGGGAAAAAATTACTATTCAACTATAATTGGATCAGATACTACGGCATGAACTCAATGTTATTCCTTAATTTTTGATTCTATAAACTGATTAGTATAATGATAATAATATTTGAACGAGCATTGATTTATTAATTATCAAAAAGAGAGTGAATATGAAGCCAAATTATAGCCAGAAATGTCTTCTTTTTGTGTTAATATTATTTACGCCTATTTATCTTGCGGCACAATCACCCGTTCGCATTGGCTTAAATGCCGACATGAGTTCCGGATCAGCACAGGCCGGTGAAGCTATTCGGCGGGGAATTTTAATTGCTTTACACGAGATCAATCAATCTGGTGGTATATTCGGTAGACAGGTTGAGTTGATGATTAAAGATCATCGCGGAATTCCTGCACGTGGGCGTAGAAATATGAAACAGTTTTCAAAAGATGCCAGCATAATAGCAATATTTGGAGGTTTACACACGCCGGTAGTTCTGGCAGAGAAAAAAGAACTATTTGATTCGGGTAAGATTAAAATTCCGTATTTAATTCCATGGGCGGCTGGTACACCGATAACGGATAATCCTTGGATATTTAGATTGTCTGTCAGGGACGAATATGCCGGTGGTTTCTTAATTAATAAAGCCCTTGAAAATCGGTTCTCAAAAATTGCATTATTATTAGAACTTACGCCTTGGGGCAGGGGTAACGAGAAAAGTATGAAAACTGCTCTGGCGGGAAAAAAAATGTTACCTCAAACCATTGAGTGGTTCTCCTGGAGCGTGGAAAAAGGAGATATTGCCTATAAACTTGAAAAAATCTATCAGGCGCAGGCAGACGTAATTATGTTAGTGGCCAATGCCCCCGAAGGAGCAACCATTGTAAAACAAATGGCTATGCGACCACCGGAAAAACGCATACCAATTATTTCACATTGGGGGATAACCGGGGGAAGATTCCCGGAAACTGTTGGCAAGGATGCGATGATGTCTGTGAATCTGAAATTTCTGCAGACATTTTCATTTATTAAACAAAAGAGTAGTGGGAAAGTACAACAGTTGCTCAAAATTGCAGGGAAATTGTTCAAAAAAAATCGGATAGTGACGGTAGAGGATTTTCAAAGTCCCGTGGGGACGGCACATGCCTATGATCTTACCCATTTACTGCATGCTGCACTAAAACAAGCCGGAACCGAAGATCGCATCAAAGTTCGGAGCGCTTTGGAACATTTGCCTCGGATAAACGGAATTGTACGATCATACGACCCCGCTTTCAAGCCTGGTATCGGAAAAGCCCATGATGCGCTTTCAGCGGATGATTTTATGCTGTCAGAATACAGATTTTCAGCTAATAAATGGATCATAAAATAAACCGCTTGTCTGACTATAATAACCTGACTTCGAAGATTTTAAAATGAAACTGGGCCTAAAATCCATCATATCATTAATACTTGTTACCATCACGGTTATCAGCGTATCTTTAATTATGGTACTGGTAATCAATCGAACCGTTAATACGGTTCAACAGCAGATGGACAAATATTATGACGCTGTTTTTATTGGAATAGAGGAGAAAATTGAAACAACATTTATCGCCTGGGATTCCATTCTGATTCCAAAATCACGAAATCGATTGTTAACCAACAGCCTGGTAGATGAACTGGGCCGGGAACAGTATCTTCCTTCAATATTTTCAGAATTGTCAGAGACAGATTTTGGAACCAGAGTTTATTTCGGATTGTTTGATTTTGAACTTTCACCTATAAAAACAGACTCTCGGTGGTTTGATGAGAAAGAGTACCTGCTGGAATTTTCGAAACTGAGAACCGTTGTCATCGAAGAAGGAAAGATTCACCGTTCTTTTTTCCATATTATGGCAGAGCCGTATTATTTGATGGCGATTCCTATATTTTATCAAGGAAATGCGGAAGGTGCTTTGTTAATCGTCTTCGAATGGCGCCCCATATGGAATCAGGTTTTGGCCTATATCCCGGATACCGCTCTTAATTTGTTATATAAGAAAAAGACGGTTATCAGTAGCGGACAACATGTAATTTCCGGAATCTACAAGGATTTCACCTTTCCCGACTGGTCCGATTTGCAGCTAACCGCACATATCCCTGATGAAGTCATTCGGGCCCCAGCATACGAACTGGCCCAAGAGATCATCCTGATCAGTATATTTCTAATAGTGCTCATGGTGATTATCAATATTGCCTTTTTATCCGACAGAATCATTCGACCCATTGTCGATCTGCAAAAGGCCTTAAACATGGCGGGAGATGGGAAGTGGGAAAAAGTATCTGTTTCAAAGGGCGGGAAAGAGGTGGCCGGACTAGCCCGCTCTTTTAATCAAATGATCGAAAATTTGGGAAAAACTCAGGCAGAGCAGATAAAAGCCAAAGAGCAGGCCCAGGCTCAGGCACATTTGGCGGAGAAGATGGCTATGTTTGCGCAGGCTTTTCCTTTCCCGATCATGAGTATTAACCAGGAAGGCAATGTAGAAACTGCCAATCTGGCAGCTGACAGTGCTTTTCAAAAATTAGTCAATAATCGGCATCTTTTTGAGCTGTTTCCCAACCTGCCCGTTGACTTTTTAGACAAAATGAAAAAAAGCGGAGAAATATATTTCAGCCACTTGTCTATTGGCGCTCGATACTTCATGTTCACATTCCAATGGATTAAACAATTCAACGTCATCCATGTTTTCGGGAATGATGTGTCCAAACTTCGTCAGTCTGAAGAAAAAGTACATGAAAAACAGCTTTGGGAGGCTCTATACTATCGGGCCGGAGAAATTCTGCACGAAGTGGGTAACAAGACCTTGATTATGGTCGGCTATTCCATTGATAGCAAGTTAGTTTGTAAGCAAGCGGCTATTGGTATTTCTTAGCAATGGTGATAATATATTAAACGCTATTGAAGCAATGACCTCAACTTTGAAGTCAATTGCAACCTATGGTTTTTTAGAATCATTTATATATGCTGATATTATTCAATGTAATGATTATTCCATAACAAAGATAAAACCAATCATAGAGTATTTTTACTCTCAAAAGATTGTTGATACGATTATGGAGAAGATGATTCTATTGCCTCCTTTCAGTGTGTACAAAGCATTAGATTTGATTTCATATGAAGATAGAGATTTTACAAAATTGAGTTTCTTGTGGAATCACAGACTAACAGATCAAAAAGACCCTTCCTTATTCTTCAAAGTGTTAGCCAGTTTTCATAAAAAATACCCTCAAGTACCTATTGAGATACATTTTATCTGCCCTGAGAACAAAAGGGGAGGAATCTATGAGAAGAACATAGACCCTTGTCTTGAGCCATTCATTGTATTATATGACTGGCTCGATTCAAAAGCGGAGTATAAAAGAGTCATTGAAAAAACAAACGTTAGTCTATGCTCTGCCAAATATGAGTCATATGGCATCAGTAATATAGAAGCCATTAGAAATGGGTTGTTGTTTTACAATCTGAATTTAGAAGCGTTCCAGTTTCTTTTCACTGATGAAACGACATACAACGCAGATGATATGTTGGATGTACTGTATAGAAGTTGGACTGATAAAGAGTTTAGAGATGAGCAATACTATATAAATCTAAATGCCATAAACAAGTTGATACCAGCAAAAGAGGAAGCATTTGAGGTTATGAATAAAAAAATGACTGAGGTGTTTGATAAAAAGACAGGTCATCTATCATCTAAATTTAAAAACCGTGATACTGTTTTTAAAAGAATTAAAGATCAAAAGGTCTTATCAAAAAGAGAAGTTTATAATATTCTTGGATGGGATATAAAATCGTCAAAATACTGGGGTGGGATATATTTCAAGATGAGAAGGAGTGGCATAAATTTTCTTCATTATAATGGTGAGGTGTTTTTCTATAATGAAGAAAAACATAGCCATACTGATGCTTTTGAGTACGTCGCAGAGGTTTTGTGAAGAATAAGGGGTTATGAATAAAAATGAAAAACGAAATCATTCATATTGCTACCAATATGGTGCCATTGACTCAATTGTACAAACAAATAAACGAAAGTATAAGAGCTTCACAGATTTTATGATCAAGTACAGCAAAGCGGATCGAGAAATGTGTGAAATGATTCACTCTACTAATCGATCAGCAGATTGGCATGCTGGCCATCTTCCACTTGGCGAGATGCACTATACTACAGATTTAATATACGATACCAGCCATATACAATTACTCTTTGCCGAAATGGAGTCACATAAATTGATGAGACCAGCGATTCTTAATTGGCTTGATGAGCAAATTGGTTTAAGTCCATCCAACTAATATGTTGAAAGGTCAAAAATTTATTTTCTTTGTAAAGGCAAGAATGGATTGGAACCACCACATTAGTTCGATACCAAATTTTATTCATTTCATTCGGGACCTTTCTCAACGCTTTAAAACAGGACCACAGAAGATTTAATTCTTTTTAGTTTCTTTTTCC
>Ga0233437_1002490_pt1:5000-27543 | contig 27543 bp, 20 predicted proteins | sample SI_122_August201_FD_182714 | JGI IMG/M metagenome (GOLD analysis project Ga0233437, IMG submission 182714) | Seawater microbial communities from Saanich Inlet, British Columbia, Canada - SI_122_August2016_200_MG | ecosystem: Environmental > Aquatic > Marine > Inlet | place: Canada... | reverse complement strand
CTGGAACTGGAAGATTCACCTGATGACTCTGAGTTGATATCAAAAGCTTTCAGAGCTTTGCATACCATAAAAGGTTCAGGTGCCATGTTTGATTTCAATGATATTGTTGCCTTTACCCATGATATTGAAAATGTATACGACCTGGTTCGAGATAACAAAATCCCGGTCACTAAAGAACTAATCAGCCTGACGCTTTCTGCTCACGACCATATAAAAAATATGTTGGACGATCCGGATAATGAAAGTGAAGAGATGTTTGAAAAAAGAAACGAAATCACAAACGCAATTCGCAGTTTTTTACCTGGCAACAATAAGGCTGAAGATGATGTCAATTTACAAGCAGAAGTTGAAGAACAATTATCAGATGTTTATACTATTTACCGAATCAGGTTTAAACCTGACCAGGAATTATTCATAACCGGAACAAATCCCATCCTACTCTTAAATGAACTTCGAGAAATGGGAGAAAGTGTTGTTGCCGCCCATACTGACTCAATTCCCAATCTGAAAGATATTAACCCTGAATTCTGCTATACCTACTGGGATATTATTTTACGAACCAATAGTGAGATCAGTGCCATTCAGGATGTATTTATTTTTGTGGATGACAATTGTGAAATCGATATACAGAAAATTTCCAAGGATGATGATTTTGATATTGAGTTTAATGAAAAAAAACTGGGAGATATTTTACTAGACAGGGGGGATATTGATGCATCGGCACTGCAACAGGCCTTACAAAAACAATTACCGGTTGGGGAAATATTAATCAAAGAAGGGCTGGCTGATAGCGACAGTATTAACTCTGCACTAGCTGAACAGCAATTTGTAAAAAAAATAAAGGATACTGTTAGAAAAGTAGAAGTATCCTCCAGTATTCGAGTCGCATCTGAAAAACTCGATAAGCTTGTGGATTTGGTTGGGGAACTTGTTACCGGACAAGCACGTTTATCACAAATTGCTAATAACACACTGAACAGTGATTTGCTTACTGTTGCAGAAGAAATTGAACGATTAACGGCTGAATTACGTGACAATACCATGAGCGTTCGGATGTTAACCTTCGGAACAACATTCAATAAATTTAAAAGACTAGTCAGAGATTTGGGAAGTGATTTGGGCAAAGAAATTATATTAAAAACTGAGGGTGCTGAAACAGAATTAGATAAAACGGTTATTGAACAACTCAATGACCCTCTAGTCCACATCCTTAGAAACAGCATTGATCATGGTATTGAACCACCGGAAGTCAGAAAAATGAGTAATAAACCGGTACAGGGTACTGTCACGCTATCAGCCAAATACTCAGGTGCCCATGTTTTGATTTCCATTCAAGATGATGGCGCGGGAATGAAAGCAGAATCGATCAAAAAAAAGGCTGTTGATAAAGGAATCATTACTCAAGATGCTAAAATGACTGATAATGAAATTTTTCAACTCATTTTTATGCCCGGATTTTCAACAGCTGAAAAGGTCACTAATGTCTCCGGTCGGGGTGTGGGTATGGATGTCGTGAAAAAAGGAATTGAATCCCTACGGGGAACTGTTGATGTCATCAGTCAACCGGGAAAAGGGACCACAATTACCTTGAAACTTCCCTTGACCCTGGCGATTATTGATGGATTACTTGTAAAAATAGGTCCGGAAAATTTCATTCTGCCACTGGCAGCAGTAAAAGAATGTATTGAACTGACACGACAGGATGTTGAAGACGCTCATGGCAGACATGTTATCAATGTCAGAGGACAAATTGTTCCTTATATCCGACTAAAGGATCAGTTCAAAATAAAGAGCAAAAAACTGGATATTGAACAGGTTGTGATCACTGAAATTGGCAATTATCAGATAGGGTTTGTGGTTGATAGTGTGATTGATCAACATCAAACCGTCATTAAAAATCTCAGTAAAGTTTATAAAAATATCGACGGGATATCTGGTGCAACCATTATGGCGGATGGTACTGTATCACTAATAATTGATATCAATAACTTACTCCGCCTTGTTGAACATGAAAACCTGGCACAATACAATTAACACTATCAATCTGACGTAAATTTGCAGTGTTATTAAAGTTTTAAAAACCTGATACTATAATCAGTACCAGGTTTTTAAAATCAGGCAAAACCATTTAAGACTTCCTCAACAGAGTAAGGTTTACTTTTATTATTCCTGGTCGCCTTCTCAAAGTCCGAATCCAACTGCTCATCTAAAGTTGGTTTTGAAATTTGATAAAAAATCCCACTATACATTGGACCACTCTTATACGCCATTTCAAAAGCCATCATTTTATTGGTCGGGTCATAACTGTCCGGCAATGGTTGATACATTTCTTTCATTTCTTTGGATTTCAAAACCGGGAATGTCACACAAGGTGACATAATATAAACTATTGACATCCCTTTATGGGTAATCGCCGCCTGCATAATTTCAGTCATCTGCTTCATATTTGTACTAATGCTTCTGGCAATAAAAGAAACATCATAAGCTAAAAATACCGGTAGGACATCCAAAGTACTTTCATAAACACCTAGTGGTGATGTTTTAGTTTTTGTCCCAATGGGGGTTGTCGGTGATGCCTGCCCTTTTGTTAGACCATAAACTCGGTTATCAATGAGAATATAGGTTAAATCCACATTTTTTCTAGCTACTGGTGAAATATGACCCCCACCAATACCCAAACCATCTCCATCACCTCCGGCGACCAATACTGTGCAATCCGGCTTAGCAGTTTTAGCCCCCACAGCAGTTGGTAACGCACGACCATGGGTTCCATGAAAAGAATAGCTGTTTAAAAAATGGGAAAATCGTCCAGAACAACCTATCCCGGAGACAGTTATTATATCTTCCGGTGGAATTTCCAAAGCTAGCAACGCTTTCTGCAAAGCAGCTAAAACGCCATAATCACCACACCCTGGGCACCAAACCGGCTTAATATCACTTTTATAATCTTGTAATGTTCTCTTCATCGACTATCCTCGCTACTTTTAAGATTCCAGCATAAATTTCCTGTGGCGTAATGGGGATTCCTTCATATTTATGGATCTCTATAGGAACCACACCAAACTTGGCTTTGATAAAATGGGCAAATTGCCCGGTATAATTTTCTTCAACTACAATCACCTGCTTCAATCCCATCAGAAAATGCCTAATCTTTGTTTCCGGCAGAGGGGATATCACCTTAGGGTGAAGTTGTCTGATCTTGATACCCTTTTTCTCAGCAATATACCGTGCTTCACGAATTGCTCCCTCAGTTGAGCCCCATCCGATAATACCAATTTTAGTTTTAGTTGACCCGTAATACTCTTTCGGGTTTTTTTCCAAAATGGCAGACAATCTTGTCAGTTTTCTGAATCGTTTACGAGTCATTTGTTTATGAACTTCAGGCGTATAATTCGCTTTGCCATCTTCCGTATGCTCCAATCCTGTTGCCAGATATTGGCCACCTGCCATTCCTGGAATTGTGATCGGAGAGATACCGGTTTTGGCGTTGTCCAGAAATCGTTTATAGTCTACAAGCTCAGCCGAGTTTGCAATGGCTCTGGAGGCTATTTCAATTCGACCCGCTGTCGGAACAACTATTTTACCGGATTTTTGTTCTCTTTTTACTGCAACCATATTTGACACATCTGGAATCTGAACCGTTGCTTTTCGATATCCAATGGATTGATCTGTCAGAATGATTACTGGCATTTGAAATCTTTCAGCCAGGTTAAAAGCACGAATGGTTTGATAAAAACAGTCCTCAACTGATGATGGTGCTATGATAATTCTGGGAGATTCACCAAAGGTTCCATAGATCGCATACTTTAAATCCGACTGTTCTGTTTTAGTTGGTAATCCCGTACTGGGACCTCCTCTCTGAACATCCACAATGACAATAGGCAATTCAACCATTGAGGCCAGGTTCAGTTGTTCTCCCATCAATTGCAGTCCAGGGCCAGAAGTAGGAGTAATCGTTTTTTCGCCCGCAAAAGATGCCCCAATAATAGCAGATATTGCCGCAATCTCATCTTCAACCTGAATCGCCCGTCCACCTACTTTTGGCATCAGTTTGGTTAAGGTTTCAAAAATTGGTGTTGCCGGTGTGATGGGATAACCGGCAACAAATCGACATCCGGCAGCAATGGCACCTAAAGCAACAGCTTCATTACCGGATAGCATCATAAAATTGTGTTTGGAATCTGTTTCAGTTTTTAAATGGAATTTTTTTTCTAACTTGTTTTTCTTGCCAGCACTATATCCAGCCTCCAACAGTTTCAGGTTTTTCTCAACAACAACATCCCCTTTTTGACCGTATCGATCTTTCAGTAATTTATGGAGTCCTTTTTTATTAACCTGGAAGAGTTCTCCTAAGGCACCCAGAGCCACAACGTTTTTCCCAAGAACTCCTCCAGTCAGGTCAACTGCCAGTTTTGTCAAGGGAATTGGATAAAACTTTGCTTCAAGATCCTTTTGAATCTGAACGTGATCCGGATCATAAATGACCACACCTCCAGGTTTTAAATCATGGATTGTGTGGTCATACGCCTCTTGATTAAAAACGATCAAATAATCAACCTTGCTACCCATTGAGTAGATTGTCCAGTCACGCACCCTAATCTGAATCATGGAAAAACCACCCCTGATTTCAGCCGGATAGGTAATATAAGTAAAAACATGATTCTCTGTTCTGGCAGCCGCTGAAGCAAAAAGCTCACCACAACTGATCACTCCGTCACCACCTTCACCTCCAACTCGAATAATGAAGTCCAGTTTAGATCTGTAATTTATATCATTCATTTCAAATCCTTTTACAGTTAAAGGAACAATTTAAAACACTTAAACTTTGATACCATTATAGGTCATTTTTAATATTAAATCCTTGAAAAATACTTTTTTGCGGAATTACTTACATTTACTTTCCCCATTGGCAACTCTTTTAAAACTAGTAAATCATATACTATTATGAATTTCAGAATATCATCCCCTACCATAATAATACAAATATGATTACTTTAATACTAACTATTTATTAATGTTTGTTGCAAGTCTATTTTCTGCAGAACGGCTGGTTTAAAGGCTTTTCATATTGGATACAAACCCAATATAGCTTTTCAATATATAACAGGTGTATGATTTGACGCCTCAAAAACTAACAGAAACATTCTAATTATCAGTATGATAGTAATTATGGGCGGTTTAGGAAGAATGCTTAATAAATCCTTCATCCTCCCAAGTCAAAAAACTTTTACCGATAACTTCAGCTGTATTACTAATGGCTACAAAAGCATTGGGGTCTGTATCAAAGAGTAATTGTTTTAAGCGCCCCAGCTCCCTCATATTAATCACAGTATAAATTACTTTCTGCTCATTGTGCGTCCAACCACCAGAAGCATGGAAAAAAGTAACACCACGATCTATTTGTTTGATTACTTTTTCTGCGATTATTTCTGCCACGTCACTGATGATAAAAACTGCTTTCCTTTGGGAAAAACCCGTCTGAACCTTTTCTACCACGATAGAATTAATATACATATAGATTCCAGTATATAAAGCCGTATCCAAGCTGAACAATAAGGCAGCAGCTGTAAGAGGAATGACGTTAATCGTAATAAAAGTTGTTCCCATAGGAATACTAAATCGTTTTTTGAAGATCATAGCCACAATATCTAAGCCCCCAGCTGATCCTCCCATACGCAGATAGAATCCAGTTCCAAACCCTGTCAATACTCCTGCCAGAACCGCTGCCATGATATTATCATGTGTTGGAATCACAATACCTGAAGTCACCTCCAGTGCAAATGTAAAAATGAAAACACCGATCAAAGAGGTAATCGTGTAATTGAAAGATATCTCTCTCCATCCAAAAACAAATATCGGAATATTAATAAGAAAATAAATGATACCTATCGAAGGCCAGCCGGAAAAATAATATATCACCAGTGAAACACCGCTCACTCCTGCTGAATAGTAGTTATGGGGTATCAGTATTCCATTCAATGCCACTGAAAATATCAAAGAGCCGATCATCACAGCCATAATTGTTCGCCAAAAACGTAAAGTGCTAAAACTCAAAATCACCAATTTTAGTTCTACTTTAAATTTTTTGGTATTAAGTTCTTTATTCATAATAGTTCTCTTTTAAAATTAAACTTCCTCATCATTTTCAGTATTATCTTCAATTAAATTTTGTTTCTTTTCTTTAGTGTAAAATAAAACACCAATTAAAATACCAGCCGTGGCAGCTGACAATTTTACTGCAACAGAAAAAGGAAAATCCAATAAAATGATTTGGGGTAATTGATAAGAGAGAAATCCAATCTGCAATAAAAATAGAATAAGAAGTACAATCCGAAAATAAACTTTCATATTGTTTTATTAATTTAACTGACGAATGATGGGTTGCCAGAATTTTATCATCGGATCATTAGAAAAATCCTGAGGATTTATCGTCCTTTTCTTTAAAAACATATCTAGCGGCCAGTAGGGTTCTCCGTCATTAAATACCCGCCCTGTGGTTAACATATTATCAGTTTCTGCCACAAGATGTAGCTGCCAATTGGGTGAATAATCAAGTAATTTTTGCCTAATGTTTTCCAAATACTCTATTTGGTTAAACGATCCTAAACAGCTAATCCCATTGACATATTTTAAAATAAAAAAAGTAATAAAAACAGCCGGGCAAATTTTTGTCTGCTTAAGAAGTTTTAATAAACACTCCGGGTTTAAATCAGAATAGTTCGTCTTTTTCCCAACAAGACCAGATTTTTTCCAATACAGCTGTTCAACTTTGTAAGATTTCTTACCCGAATAAGTCCCCAAAAAAGCAGGAAATTCATTAAAAACCTTCCAAATACTGTCCGTTTTATCCCCGAAGAAAACCTGAAATACCGGATGCGTAGAATCTTCTTTTTCTAAAATTTGGATCAGGTAATTAGTGATTACCTGATTGATATCAAAATATAAAATATTTTCCTGATTAAAAACAAATTTTTGAATTTTTTCACAACTTTTTAAAGCCCATCGATTATAAAGTTTCCGTCTTTCCATTTGAGGAAGCTGTTTTCTGAGTTTTAAATTCAGATTTGAGTATTTATTGAAAATACCTTCTGAAATTTCAACACCATATGACAATTGATCCCTTTGACGGGCAGGAATTAAACTATATCGATGTTCGGTATTTCCATGTGATTCACGTTCCCTATTCGATTTAATAACCTGTTGGTAGGTTGCTGAATTTTTTTCCAATAAATCCTGTAGCCTTAAATTTTCATAGCTCAAAGAACCTGTCCAGGCAGAGTTAGAAAAAGCTACCCCTGAATTTGCGCCAACTAAATAGTACAAATTTGAATTCAGACCACAAAGACTCATCAGGTCCAATGTTAAAAAGGTTGGCCCGTTGGTTGGTGTAACATGGTGAGCCGTCTGGATTACTGGTACTTCCATTAATTGTTGACTGGCTTTCAAAATATCATTTGAACACCATCCTAAAGCTTGCCACTCTTTTTTCAATGCATTCAGTAGTTCAGATTCTATCTCAACCGGTTTTTTATCGAATAATCTTGATGAAAATTCTTTCAGAGGCATATCCTGATATTTTGAAAAAACAGTACTCAGATTCGGATAGTTTGCTATGTTAATTTTGCTCCGGAGTAATTTCATTTCTTAATTATCCAGTCTTTGCGCAATTTGATGCTGAATACCCCCGAAAGCTCCATTGCTTAAAATTATTACAATATCACCGGGTGCCACGCATTGAACAACATGATCTACAATATCATCCAGATCTTTGATTAAGTGTGCTTTTTTCTCCATATTTCGTAACTGCAACACGACGGCCTCTAAATCCAACCGGTCCTCGGGTGCTATTTGTGTTTCGCGGTGAAGTTTATAAAAAATAATATGGTCAGCTTCTGAGAAAGCCCTTGTCATCCGGTCCTGATGAAACTTGCGCACTGAAGTATTACTTCTGGCTTCAAAAACAGCATGTATTCTTTGATTAGGCCATTTTTTTCTTAGGGCTCCAATAGTAGCCTGAATAGCAGTCGGATGATGGGCAAAATCATCAAATACCATGTTTTTTTCTGAGGTAGAAACCAATTGTAAACGTCTTCTAACATTTTTAAAACTTAAAAGACTTTTTTGAATGTCTTCAATGGCAATGCCTTCATGTAAAGCCATTAATACTACAGCAGTGGTATTATAAACATTGAATTCCCCCATCAAAGGAATTTGTAGCTGATAGGAAGTATTTTGAAACAATAGTGAAAAGTTGGTGTAACCATTATTCACATCAACAGCAAAAGCACTAATCACCGCATCGTTATCAGCTTTCTTTCCAAAAGTAATTACCGGACTAAAACCAGAATTAGCTACTTCTGTTGCTACTGGATCATCACCATTAACAATAATCAGCCCATTTTGTGGAATCTGCCTTAGCATCAGTGAAAAAGATCGTTTAATCTCATCCAGATTATTAAAAATATCGGCATGATCAAATTCTATATTATTGATAATTAATAGATCTGGTAAATAGTGGAAAAACTTGGAACGTTTATCAAAAAAACTGGTATCATATTCATCCCCTTCAATGACAAAATATCCATTTTTCACATCCTGAGACGAGGTATTAAAATTCTCCGCTATACCACCCACCATAAATCCGGTTGGTTTTTGACATTGATGCAATACATGCGCGGCCAATGAAGTTGTCGTCGTTTTTCCGTGAGTACCTGTGATAACAACAGAACGATTATTTCTGATAAAATCACTCTTCAGTAATTCAGCCATAGATAAGTAGTGTAAATGCTTTTCCAGTGCGTATTCCACTTCCGGATTCCCCCGGCTTAATGCATTACCTAAAATGACATAATTCGGGTGAGGTTTAAGATTTTCAGGACTATAAGGGGTTTGGATTTCGATACCATTTTCCTGCAAAAAGTCCGACATCGGAGGATAAACATTTTCATCAGATCCAGTTATTTGATGCCCTCTGTTTTTTAACAATACTGCCAGTGACGCCATAGCAGTGCCACAGATACCTGAAAAATGGTAATGTTTGTTTGTCATTATTGATTATTGGAAATGATTTTAAATAAGACACTAATACAAGTTTAGTCATTAATTTTTAGAAATCTTTCAAATTTGGAACCGGGCAGGTCGGGAGAAAAAATGAAAATCAGTGGGCTTCCTGCCAGTTTTGTCCAACTCCGGCATCAACGATCAACGGCACTTTCAATTTTATCGCTGATTGCATAATATTTTTAATGATCTCAATCGTTTCCTGCTGTTGATTTTGGTGAATTTCAAAAACCAATTCATCATGGACCTGCATCGTCATTTTAGCCTGTGAGGGGAAATCGTTAATTTGATTAAAAATATTTACCATCGCAATCTTTATCAAATCTGCGGCAGAACCTTGTATTCGGGTATTTATGGCAGCTCTTTCCGCCCCAGTTTTCACCATATTATTTTTAGCATTTATCTCCGGTATTAACCGTTTCCGACGAAACATGGTTTGAACATATTGATTTTCGCGACAAAAGGCGATGGTCTCATCCATATAATTTTTGATTTTGGGATATCTGGCAAAATAGGATTCTATAAAATATTTTGCCTGTTTATTTGAAACGCCAATCTCTTTTGCCAGACGGAAGGCCCCCATGCCATATATAATCCCGAAATTAACAGCTTTGGCAGCCCTGCGATCATCCCCTGTTATAGAATCAATTGATTTTCCGAAAATTGCTGCAGCTGTTTCTGTATGGATATCCCCATTATTGTTATAAACATTCAGTAAACTTTCATCTTCAGATAAATGGGCTAAAAATCTTAATTCAATTTGAGAATAATCAAATGAAACAATTGAAAAACCGGATTCGGCGATAAAGGCTTTACGGATCTTACGTCCATCCTGGCTACGTATGGGAATATTTTGCAGGTTAGGGTTTCTGGAGCTCAATCTGCCAGTCACTGTAGCTGCCTGGTTATATGAAGTATGAATTCGACCGGTCTTTTTACTAACCAATGTCGGCAATACGGATAGATAAGTATTAATCAGTTTATTTTTAGTTCTATATTGGAGTAAAGAAAAACCAATCGGATGCTCCTGAGCAATCTTTTCAAGCACATTAACGTCTGTCGAGTATCCCGTTTTCGTTTTCTTTTTTCCCCCTGACAAACCTAAATCATCAAAAAGAACAGCACCTAATTGTTGAGTAGAATTAATATTAAATTCTTTGCCAGCTTGAAAAAATATCGATTGCTCCAAAACTTTTAATTCCTGTCTCATCTGCTCACATAAATTTTGAAGATATTGTGCATCAATTTTAACACCACAATTTTCTATTTGAGCTAAAGCCCGACAAAGCGGAATTTCAATATTCTGGTAAAGATCTTTTAAATTTTCCTGGGCCAGTTTCGGATGAAGGATCTTATGAATTCGGTGAGTTGCATCAGCATCTTCAGCAGCATAAGTCAAAGCTTCTTTAACCGGAACACGATCAAATGTTATCTGTTTTTTCCCTTTTCCAGCCACTTCTTCAAATTTGATCATTTCATGGTTCAGATAACGAGCGGCTAAAACATCAAGATTATGTCGCGGTATATTAGACTCCAATAGGTATGACTGAAGCATGGTGTCTTCAATTTTCGCTTTGATTTCAACCTTATAATTGGCCAAAACCATTAATTCATACTTAATATTTTGACCGATAATTGTTAGATTTTCATTTTGAAAGACCGGACCCAAAATCTCCAGAGCCGTTTCTATAGATATTTGTTCGATAGGTTCCCTGTGGGCAACCGGTATGTATACGGCCTTATTTTTTCCCCAGGCAATAGCAATCCCGACAATCTCTGCCTCTATGGCTAACAACGAAGTTGTCTCCAGATCAATCGTTATCTCATCTTCTAAAAGTAAATTCTTTTGAATTTTGATTAAATCATCAGACTTTGTAATTAATTGATACTGGTTATAATCTAATGATTTATCGTCCGATTGCGCTGATAATTGATCCGTTGAATCTAATTCCGGGTGCCCGGTAATAAATTCGTCCGGTCTAAAACTCATTTTTGAATAAAACCGTTTTAACTGATTTAAATCCGGCTGCATTATTATTAAATCATCCAGCGTCATGTCTAACGGGATATCACATTTTATTTGTGTTAACCGTAGGCTAAGATTAACGTTATCAAGGGAGTTCTCAATATTTTGTTTTTGTTTTCCAGCTAATTTATTGATATTTTGATAGATACCCTCAATGGACCCGTATTTTTTAAGCAATTTTAAAGCACTCTTAGGGCCTATTCCTGCCGCACCCGGTATATTATCTGAATTGTCGCCCATTAAAGCAAGATATTGTGGAATCATTTCTGGTTTGACACCAAATTTTTCGACAACATCATCAGCTTTGTATAATGTTGATTTCAAGGTATCATACATAGAAACATTATCGTTTATTAATTGCGTCAAATCCTTGTCCCCTGAAATAATCATAACTTCAATTTCAGAAGAAAATTTTCCAGCCAAACTACCGATGATATCATCCGCCTCATATGATTTCATTTTTATCATCGGTAGATTTAATGATTCTACAAATTCAAAGATGGGCTCAAACTGTACTTTCAAATCATCAGGAGTAGCACTACGATTAGCTTTATATTCAGAATAGATTTCATGTCGAAAGGTAGGGCCGGGCATATCAAAAACCATCACACAATGGGTTGGATTGATATCTCTTAAGAGTTGCGCCAACATGTTCTTAAAACCGAATACCGCATTTGTCGGCACCCCTTCTTTATTGGTCAAAGTTGCGCGAATCCCATAAAATGCTCTGAAGATATATGAGTTTCCATCTACTAAAACTAGTCGATCTGTCATTACTTCCCTTAAAGTGCTCTCTGTTTATATAATATCTTCTTTTTATTTTATTATTCTTACATTTATCGGCTATTAAATGACCAAATTAGTAACTGTTATATTGATGGCACCAGCCATTCAATTTCTTGCTTCAATTGCTTATTAAGATATAAATTTGTATTTGAAAATTGTCGATTCCCAAAAAAACCACGATGTGCAGATAAGGGAGAGGGGTGAGGCGAAGTTAATACCAGATGTTTTTTTTGATCAATAAACTGTCCTTTTTTTTGAGCGTAACTCCCCCAAAGTAAAAAAACCAATCCGGTTTTCTTATTATTCAATATTTCAATTATTTTATCTGTGAATATTTCCCAGCCTTTACCCTGATGAGAACCCGCTCTACTTGCTTCAACCGTCAAAACACTGTTCAACAATAATACGCCTTGTTGTGACCAATGGATTAAACAACCATGATTTGGTGGCTGCAGACCTAAGTCCGATTGAATTTCCTGAAAAATATTTTTTAAAGAGGGTGGTTGTGGGACCCCGGTTTTAACTGAAAAACATAAACCGTGTGCCTGATTTGGTCCATGATAGGGGTCCTGTCCTAAAATAATGACTTTAACCTGATTGAATGGTGTCAAATTCAAAGCGTTAAAAATTTCTTTGCCGGTAGGATATATCTTTTTCCGTTTCTCTTTTTCCTGAATTAAAAAAGCTCTTAACTGCTGCATATATTCTTTCTCAAACTCTTCCCTAAGTTCATTTTTCCAGGAAGATTCCAGTTTTATTCTGTCTTGAATTTCTGACATATTCAATCATCTTCAAACAAGGTTAATCATCAGGAATTTATTAATCGAGAACCTTCTGAAACACTAAATGATATAACGTTCATGGGCAAGAGCTAATTAAATTCTTTGACTATGTTATAGTCCAAAAAGTAGAATCAGAATTCAATTTATAATTACTGATATCATTTTCAAGTATTTCCCATTATTTTTGATAAAATTATTGTAATCTTAAAAAAAATGCCTTCACAAGAACCATTTTTAAAGGGAAACATCTGGTATTTGATCGAATTTTTGAATTGTCACTTTACTAGGTAGAAAGTCTCTTGGTATATAATCATGAATTGATCCATGATTGGTAATAAAAGGGTTGATTTTAAGTGGGTCAACCTCATAATCATAAAAAGGAAAACATGAGTAAGCAAAAATTACATCTACACTCTATGTTGGTACATTTTGTTGTCGCTTTAGCACCTTTGGCCGCCATAGCTTTTATCTTTCTCAAACAACAAGTAAACTTTCTCTCATTCGATGAAAGAACCTGGAGTTTTTTTACTGTTTTTTCAATTGTCATCATCTTTTTAACTACTATCCCATCGATTCTTTCCGGAATTTTTGAGCGCGGCCATGTCTATGCAAAATGGCATACCACTCATAAAGCCAAAATGGTCTATTCTTTATTGCTAATAGCTATTTTATGTATTGAATTGATTTTGATGATTCAAAATGGGGTTCAGGACGAATTGTTTTCGTTACTAGGGATACTCATTATTTTTGGTAATAATGTAATCGCTTTTATACTCGGCGCTTTAGGACTAAAAATTTCAATGGGTCGACAATCACTGGCAAAAACATCTTATATTCCAGACCTGTTCAAGAAAGACCATACTGATATTCTGGTTACCGCCGGAAAATTGAGAAAAGAGGCCCCTAAATATATTGATTTAACTCAGGAGAGATAAAAATGGATTTTAGCTTAACAAACAAACAACAAGAAACAATTGAGAAAGCGCGCGCATTTACAAAAGAATGGATTTCCCCAAATGCAACAGAACATGATCGTACCGGTGAATTTCCCAAAGACATTTGTCAGGAAGCATTTAAGCTGGGATTTATGAACCCACATGTTCCAGAAAAATTTGGCGGCCAAAACCATGATGTTTTGGATCATTGCCTGGCCCAAGAAGAAATTTGTACCGGTTGTTCCGGAATTGGAACGGCACTCGGTTCAAATGGTTTATCTCAATATCCAGTTATTTATGCCGGGAATGATTTTCAAAAGAAAAAATTTCTGGAACCGATGACACAAGAATTAATGTTTTCTGCTTATTGTGTCACTGAACCGGAGGCCGGTTCGGATGTTTCCAGAATCAAAACTGTTGCGAAAAAAGTGGGTAATGATTATGTCATCAACGGTGTTAAATGGTGGATTACCAATGGCTCAGTTGCCAGCTGGTATTTTGTTTTAGCCCGGGTCGAAGATAAAGCCACAGGGTTTATCGTACCCGCAGATACTGCAGGAATTACAAGAGGTGCCAAAGAATGGAATTTAGGTCAACATGCTTCTAACACCGTCAGAGTGACGTTTGAAGACGTTAAGATACCTGATACTTATCGTTTAGGGGAGGAAGGTGATGGTTTTAACATTGCGATGAAGACATTTGACCACACCAGGCCAGGAATTGCTGCCGGCGCAGTTGGCATAACCAAAGCTGCGTTAAACATTGGTTTAACATATGCAAAAGGTCGCCGAACCTTTGATAAAAAGCTAATTTCTAATCAAGGTGTGTCCTTCAAATTGGCTGAAATGGTAACTAAAATGGATGCTGCCAGGTATATGACTTATTTGGCGGCTGACCTATTTGACAAAAAACTGGATAACAGCCGTCAAGCAGCTCAGGCCAAATGGTATGCCGGTGATGTAGCGATGTGGTCATCGGTCGAATGTTGTCAAATATTAGGTGGTTTTGGATATACTAATGAAATGCCGGCTGAAAAACTGATGCGCGACGCTAAAATTTATCAGATATACGAAGGCGCCACTGAAATTCAAAAGATGGTTATTGTAGCTAAATTGATGCGAACCAAAGTCGTCCACTAAACAATTACAGGAGAAATAATGATTAGTGATATAATGAAATTAGTGGGCAAGTTCGTTAATGTTTTCAAAAAGCCTCTCTATGGTAAGACATTCAAATGTCCTATATGCCATCTTGAGCTTTCTGAGCATGACACGGATGAAAATGGATGTCTGGTTTGCCCTTTGTGTAGTGTTGTTATAGAACTGCATGAAACATATGGACATTTTCTTCCTATCGTTAATGATGTTGAAGTTGAACGTGTTCAACCCAAAGCTAAATTACATCCCCTGGCCACACATTTACCAATCGGATTAATGCCTTTTGCACTACTGGGAGCTGTTTTTTTACTGCTGGCATCTATCTATTTAAAAATTGCAGATATTCCAGTCAGCCAATCAATATTTTTGTCTGCCTATTCGCAAACAATTAATAACGTTACTTTAATAATGCTGGTTATTGCTGTCTGTTCATCCGCATTAACATTTCTTACTGGATTCGTAGATTGGAGATATCGATTTAGTGGCAGATCATACCGCGTCATAACACTGAAGATTATCCTTTCGATACTTTTTCTGATTATTGGGGCTGTTGCTATCGCTTTACATTTTGTCGTTTTTAATAGTGGAATAATTGCGCTAGATAACTTTCTTAATATTATCGCTGCCATTTTTTATTTTGGTTTTATGTCTGCCGCGATGTTTATGTTAGCTACTTTAGGCCATGTTGGCGGTTACCTGGTTTTTGGGAAATAAGTCGTAATTTATTTACGTTCTTTAACAGACAATGTTTGTTTCGTTGTGTATCACAACGAAACATTCCTGTTTTAACGCATTCTATGAAATGTTCCTTTTTCATAAAATCATCACGTCCGCTTCTAAAATATCATCAACAGACTGCTCTTTGCTTCAAACGACAATCTTAAGTATTATTCTCAAACGAATCCGTAATCATTTCCATGATTTTAATACCACAAAGCAATTTTAAAAAATTTTGCAGGCGTTTGAATTAACAATAGAATCATAAGTATAAAGGCTAGCTAATTTAACATCCATAATTATATTTATTATGCATTATCCTTTTCAAGCTAAAATAAATAACTTGATATTTAGGGAAAATTATTTCAGAAATAGATAGATCCCAATTCACCAAAGCCTTCAAACGTTTAATAACTCAAAATTATGATCGGTAAAAATAAAATTATTCCTCTTATAATACTCTTTTTTATTTGCATCTCTGTATTTTCAATTTCCTCTTTTGCAAATATAAAATTTAAACTCGCCGAGATCAATCCAGAACAGACTGAATTAAATATATATCGATCTTATCAATACCGATTATTTATTGTTAGCATTATACAAAAAACCACAGATGCATTTAGTTGTTCCACTAACCGATATATTTTTTACCACTATGGAAAAGATCAGTTTTTTCAAATCGCAAGCGGAAACTTATTAGTCAATCCGAATTTTACCAATTTTTTTGCGACCAAAGTTTATTCACTGGAAGCATTAAACAAAGAAAATGAGTTAAGCTGGAAACTTGAAGTTAAGAGAATAATTAAAAAATTAAACACCTCTTCTGAAATCCTGGAAAAAAATAAAATCATAACAGCCAAAGGCTCCACCTGCTGGCAGCAACCGATTTTGTATAACATCAAGGGCGAGGTCTTAGAAGAAATCCCACAATTGTTAGCCAATTTTTGCCCGAATCAATATTGCTCCGATATCTATTGGAAAACGCCACAAAAGGTTCAATACTGGAATCAATTCAGCCCTATAAAAATACAACAATTTGAGTATAATATCGCAACAAAAGAAAAAACATATTTAAAAGTATCTAAAAATATTACCCGGCCTTCATATACTCAAATTAACGCACCCAGAGATGAAATCGTAGATCCAGTCAATACCAAACAGGGTGTACATAAAATCATCGATAATCAATTGTCATTCTATTGGCAAACAAATAAAAAAAATAAATTGGTTATTGGTTTTCAAAGAAGCGATGTTAACATCAAGGCAGTAGCAGAAAATTTATCCACTATTTCAAGTTTGCTGACAGTGGGTGATTTAAAGCGAGCATTTCAACAAATTAGATTTGGACTGTGGTTACTACCTGACCATTTTGATACAAAATTTGAGCGATTAAAGCTTTATGCAAAATTATCAATTTATGATCAAATATTTAAATCTATTAAATTAGATTTTTCAGAAAAAGATACTGTTAGCGTTTGCCAAAAACTACATATTGATAAAAATTTTAAAGCAATTTGGAAGGATGAAAAATTAATAACGCTGTTTAATGAAACCTGTTTTTAACATTCTGAGATCGCATTTATAATGACAAAAATCAGATCATCAACCCTTTTTATCTGTCTTATTTTATTAACATTTTCAGCTTGTACCCGCCTCCATCAAAAAAAAGAAAGTAATATTCAGATTCCTAAAGGTTGGGTTTATTCCCCAAATAACGCTTTCATTAAATATGTTAATGCCAACGAAGTAAAACCAGGCTATGAGTTGGTTATTGCAAGACCTTCTCAAAATATGCTGCTCGCTTATGTAACTATTGCTGAATCGATACTCCCTGACCAAAATAAATACAAAGAAGTTTCCAATTCCAATTTATTAGAAAATAATCAAATTAAGAACTGGTATTTCGAAAGACCCTGGTGGATCAATGAGTATAACGATTTTAAAATTCCATTTGCACTCACTTCAGACTGCGTCAATTATTATATTGGTAAGTATGCTGATATTAAAAAAAATATGAAAATTGATCAAAGCAATTCAAATTGGCGGGGAAGCAATGAAAACCGAATATTCTTGCACTATATTACTTCAGTTAAACCATCAGAAACAAAAAAAGGGGCAGTCATAGTTTCTTTAAAATTAAAATGGTATTATTTCTGTGGTCAGACGTGTGGATGGGGATTTAAGAAGGAGAGACAAGTTGTTTTTGCTTCACCCAAAAAAATCATTGAAATAATTGGAGATACACCTGCCGATGTTTGGGTTGCCTCTGAAGAGAAACCGTATGCACCTGATCAATGGATAACCTATTAATCATTAATCAGTTACATTTGGTTTATAAATACTTTATTTGGAGTGGATCAGTTAATATCCTTTACTATCAATCTTCTTCAAAATAAGTTCTAATTATCAATCAAAAATTTTATCAATTTTTTCAGCCATAGTCGCTGCATCGAAAGGTTTAACAACATAATTACTCACACCAGCTTTGATGGCAGCAATGATATTTTCCTGTAATGCTTCAGCTGTCACCATTAAAACCGGAATATCTTTTAATTGGCTATCTGCTCTAATTTCTTTCAATAGTTCCAACCCTGACATTTTAGGCATATTCCAATCTGTCACACAAAAATCAATTTTTTCAGTTTTCATCTTTGCTAGAGCTGTTGTCCCGTCATCTGCTTCCAGAACGTTATTATAACCAAGTTGACGTAAAATATTTTTTACAATACGTCTCATTGTAGAAAAATCATCTACTACCAATATTCGCATATCTTTATTAGCTGCCATGAATCACTCCAAATAAGTTAATTTACTAGCTATATTATTGTAAAACCTAATCAATCAATTAATTTTTTGATATTAAATTGCTCCAGATTCTTTTGCGAATCGCATGTCGACAAATTTATCAAGATCTACCTTTCCTGACAAGAGCTTCATTTTATCATGCATATAATCTTGGATTTTTGCTAGATCATCAATATTAGGTAATAATTCATCTGTCATCACACGGTCAACAGGATTCGTCAGTACATTTTTTATAACATCTTCAGATTGCCCCAGAAAACTAGCTGCAATTTTAATCGTTTGATCTACATTTTCCTTAGCAAATTGCCCTGAATTAACCAAATTATTGGTCAGTTCCTGAATCGCATCCGGATATTTATCAATAACCTCATCCTTGACAACGACAACACAGCAAGGATGTTTTGGCCAAAGATCTTTAGATAAATAAAACTCTTCACCATACCCTTCAATTATTGCCTGCGATCCGAAAGGTTCAGCCACTATAAATCCACCTATTTCTCCATCTTCATCATATTGAATCGCTTGTGGCATTTGAGAGGGGGCCATAACTTCCAGAGCCACATCTTTTCCAGCACCGATATCCAATCCGTTTTCCGTCAGTAATTGATGGAGCAACATATTATGTATGGATAATTGGTAAGGAATCGCTATAATTTTTCCTTTTAAATCCTGTATGCTACTAACATTTGCTACTTTATTCTTAATTAAAACACTTCCTGTTTTGTGAGCAAATAAAACCAATTTCATATTAACGCCAGCTCTATACAAATCCATCGCCGTAGGTGCTAACATGAAACAAACGTCGACTGTTCCTGTTTTCATAGCATCAGAAACCTGATTCCACCCAAGGTAAGGTACTGTTTCCAATTGAAAATGATCAAATGTGACTGTTTTGCTTTTTTCCAGGTCATTTGTAATTCCTAAAATTAAATGATCTGTTATCTTTAAATGTCCTACTTTGATAATTGGTTTTTCTGACATCAGTCTTACCTGTTAGTAATTAATAGATATCACCAGTTTTTTTAAACCACCTATACTAACATTTCTTTAATTTAATAACTTAGCGTCAATAGGCGATCAGGGTGATGTTAACTAAAAATGCACTCTAAATATATCTTAACATCCATTATAATAAAAAAGCATAAAAAAAACAATAAAAAATATGTGCGGACCAATGAACGATAAAAAAGTAATTTTAGACTTGCAAAAATTTCTTAACATAATATAAGTGTACATATGTTCTTATTAAGGAGAAAATATGAAACATATATTTAAATGGTTATTTATTTCAATTTTATTATTGTCCAGCTTAGCTGCTGCCGTTTTTATGATTTTGGAGTCTGGTAGCTTTTATCAGACACTTTATGAATCAGAATCTCATTTTTATGGATATTGGGCTGCCGCTCTCAATGAAATTTTCATGGGAATCATGGCAGCAGTGTGGATCACAAAAAGAGATAAACATGGCAAACAACAATCACATTTAATTAACTACTTTTTCAAATTACTTTTAGTCATTTTATTCATTACCACCATTTCCGGTGCCAGTTATTATGTTGCTTCGCCAATTATAACTAATATTCAAAACCAGAAAAATCAATCCAGGATATTAAATATCATAGATTCTCAAATTGCAAATAACAAAAAATCCCTCGAAATCTTCTCCTCCCAGAATCAAAAAATGAATACTGCTTTAGCTGCAAAAAGAACCTGGGAAAGCCAACAACAGGCGAAGTCAATTATCGGCGGGAACCAATATACATTTGTACTTTGGTTTCAATTAATTATAGTAATATTGCTTCGATTTGGAATCCAATCTTCAAATTTAGGGTGTGTCTGGTTAGCAGGGTGGCTATATCGAAAACCAGCCTATAAAATAGAAACTGAGGATCAAAAATCTGTACTACAGTCATTAAATAACAGGGAAATTAATACAAAACCAAAAATTCAAGCAATTAGAAATAATAAAATTAATACAGGCATTAGAACAAAAACAGATCCCAGGGTAAATTTATATAAACAACAAGATATCAGAAAAAGAGAGGTTTTTGATCGACAGGATAATATCAATATCATTCGAAAACAAATTGTTAATTATCTGAATTTGAGAAATGAGGGTATACTAATGAGAGATATTGCGCAGGCAGTCGGGGTATCGGAGAAATCGATGTTAGATATTCAAAATAACAAAATATCCAGCCTTCATTTTGATGCAAAAAACCTTGAAACGATTCTAAAAAAGTTCAAAATAGTCTTTGATCAGGAATCGGCCAGTTCGTTTTAAGTTTCCTTAAAAACCAGCAACAATGGCCGATAACCCCTCTTAAACTATTTTGTTACTTTAGTACCAATTTCTTTCCCATCTATAAAGTCAAACAGACTTTTTTCATCTGAAATATTTAATACGCACAATGGCAAATTATTTTCCCTGGACAAAGCAATGGCAGCAGAGTCCATAACTTTTAGATCTTTCTCAAGTACTTCACTATAGGATAATTGATCGTATTTAACTGCATTAGTATCAACCATTGGATCTTTATTATAAACACCATCTACTTTGGTTCCCTTTATAATAATATCGGCCTCAACTTCTAACCCTCTTAAGACAGCTGCAGTATCGGTAGAGAAAAATGGATTGCCAGTACCACCGGCAAAAAGGACAATCGTATTTTTACTGAGGAGTTTTAAAGCTTCAGTTTTATCAAATTTTATTCCGATCGCAGGTATTTCCAATCCTGTCATCACTGAAGCCTGATATCCCATAGAAATTAATGTTTCCTTGATCATCAAACTATTCATGGCTGTTGCCATCATTCCAATCTGATCTGCGGAAACTCTATCTATTTTAATCGGAATACTTTGTGCTCCCCGAAAAAAGTTTCCACCTCCCAAAACAACACAAACCTGTATCCCAAGATCACTGATTCTGGTGATTTGCTTACACAAAGAATTTACAATATCAAAATCAAAACCTTTTCCAGCTACTCCACCTAAATATTCACCACTTAGTTTTAATAAGATTCTTTTATATTTCAATTTTCTTCTCTCAAAAAAAAGCAAAAAAAAAGGGGGATTTAAAAAATCCCCCTCTATTAATTAAAACTGAGTTTTAAAGTACCGTTTGACATCTAACTTTGCCCCCAGAGTTTTACCACTATCTAACAACAAATCTTCGATAGTCTGCTCGGGATTTTTGACAAAGCTTTGATACAATAAACAGATCTCTTTTTTGTATTTCTTGATCCGACCCTCAACCATTTTCTCTATAATGTTATCAGGTTTTCCAGATTCTTTAGCCTGATCAATCAAGAAATTCTTTTCTTTTTCAACTACTTGTGGATCAAGATCTTCTTCTCGGATTGCTTCGACATTAGATGCCGCAATATGCATTGCGATATCTCTTGCAACAATCGTCAATTTTTCTTTATCCGCATCACCGTCTGCAGTCAATTCCACTAAAGTTCCGATTTTTCCATTGGAATGGACATAGGAACCAATAACACTGTTTCCTTCAGTTTTCCAATCGATACCTTCAATAAAAACAATATTTTCGCCTAGTTTTGCAACCGCTTCAATAATAATCTCTTTGATAGTACCTTGATCTGTCGATTTCTCAGTAAAATTATCTGCGCCAACTTCAGATATATGTTTTGCTAATACACCAATAAATGATTTAAACTGATCATTGATAGCAACAAAATCGGTTTCACAGGCCATTTTCACAAGCCCTGCTTTATCCGTTTCTGAATAAATTGCAATTGCACCTTCTTTGGTTTCACGGCTGGCTTTTTTAGTTGCGATAGCTTGACCTTTTTTTCTTAAAAGTTCTTTTGCTGCTTCCATTTCGCCATCACACTCTGTTAAAGCTTTTTTGCAATCCATCATTGCTGCAGCGGTCATTTCCCGCAACTCTTTAACCATTGACGCTGTAATTTGTGCCATTTTTTCCCTATTATTCGATTTCAATACTTATTTTTCAGTGGTTTCAGTTGAGGAATCCGCTTTTGGTTCAGCTTTTTCTGTTTCTTCCTTTGGTTCGATTTTCTCTGCTATTGGTTCAACCTTTTTAGCTGCTACTGTCTCCTCAACCTTTTCTGTTTCTTCCTTTGGTTCGATTTTCTCTGCTATTGGTTCAACCTTTTTAGCTGCTACTGTCTCCTCAACCTTTGGTTCAACTTTTTTAGCTTCTACTATCTTCTCAACCTTTGGTTCAACCTTTTTGGCTGCTTCTGTCTTCTCGACTGTTTCAGCTTTTGGTTCGGCTTTTTTTACTTC
>Ga0233437_1002490_pt1:0-2500 | contig 27543 bp, 20 predicted proteins | sample SI_122_August201_FD_182714 | JGI IMG/M metagenome (GOLD analysis project Ga0233437, IMG submission 182714) | Seawater microbial communities from Saanich Inlet, British Columbia, Canada - SI_122_August2016_200_MG | ecosystem: Environmental > Aquatic > Marine > Inlet | place: Canada... | reverse complement strand
CACCATATACATCCACTTACGTGTTAGCATAGTGCTGTGTTTTTGGTAAACAGTCGCCTGGACCTCTTTTCTGTGACCACCTTTAGCTTAGAGAGTAAATCTCCTCACCGAGATGGTAGTCCTTATCCCGAAGTTACGGACTCAATTTGCAGAGTTCCTTAACATGGTTTCTCTCAAGCGCCTTAGAATTCTCTTCTCACCCACCTGTGTCGGTTTGAGGTACGGTTTGAATATATCTGAAGCTTAGAAGGTTTTCTTGGCAGCATAGGATCAATCACTTAAAAGCCTTACGGCTAACGTCGTCAGATCTCAGTGTTAATAGGAAAACGGATTTTCCTGTCTCCCCCACCTACATCCTTAAACCTACAACCAACAGTAGGCTGACCTACCTTTCTGCGTCACTCCATCGCAATATACTCAAGTACTGGAATATTAACCAGTTTCCCTTCGACTACGCTTTTCAGCCTCACCTTAGGGGCCGACTAACCCGCAGCTGATTAACATGGCTGCGGAAACCTTGGGTTTTCGGCGAACGGGTTTCTCGCCCGTTTTGTCGCTACTCATGCCAACATAATCACTTCTATATCGTCCACGTGCCCTTACGATCACGCTTCTGCCAATATAGAACGCTCCCCTACCATTGTCGTAAACGACAATCCATAGCTTCGGTGTAATACTTGAGCCCCGTTACATTTTCGGCGCAGGTGCGCTAGACCAGTGAGCTATTACGCTTTCTTTAAAGGGTAGCTGCTTCTAAGCTAACCTCCTGGCTGTATAAGCATTCCCACATCCTTTTCCACTTAGTATTAACTTAGGGACCTTAGCTGATGATCTGGGTTGTTTCCCTCTCGACTACGAAACTTATCTCCCGCAGTCTGACTGCCACGCTCAGCGCTTATCGGCATTCGGAGTCTAATTGGGTTTGGTAAGCTGGTAGGCCCCCTAGTCCATTCAGTGCTCTACCTCCGATAGCGATACGTGACGCTATACCTAAATATATTTCGGGGAGAACCAGCTATCTCCGAGTTTGATTAGCCTTTCACTCCTATCCCCACCTCATCCAAACACGTTGTAAGGTGTATTGGTTCGGTCCTCCACTTGGTCTTACCCAAGCTTCAACCTGGACAGGGATAGATCACCCGGTTTCGGGTCTATTCCCAGCGACTAAAGCGCCCTATTAAGACTCGCTTTCGCTACGGCTCCGTTTTAAACTTAACCTAGCCACTGAAAATAACTCGTTGGCTCATTATGCAAAAGGCACGCTGTCACCCATGTATGCAAGCATACGTAGAGCTCCAACTGCTTTTAGGTGCAAGGTTTCAGGATCTATTTCACTCCTCTCTTCGAGGTTCTTTTCGCCTTTCCCTCACGGTACTGGTTCACTATCGGTCTCCAGAGAATATTTAGCCTTAGATGATGGTCCACCTAGATTCAGACAGGGTTCCACGTGTCCCGTCCTACTCAGGAATTCCTCTCATCTTAGCAAACTTTTTTAAGTACAGGGCTGTTACCTTCTATGGCCAGTTTTTCCAAACTGTTCGTCTAAAATTTACTAAAACTTTATGAGGCTCCTACTACCCCCAATCTCAAGAGACTGGGTTTGGGCTGATCCGCGTTCGCTCGCCGCTACTTACGGAATCTCGGTTGATTTCTTTTCCTACAGGTACTTAGATGGTTCAGTTCCCTGCGTTCGCCTCCATAACCTATGTATTCAGCTATGGATAACAGAGCATAACCTCTGCTGGGTTCCCCCATTCGGAAATTTCGGAGTCAAAAACTGTATGCGTCTCGTCCGAACTTATCGCAGCTAGCCGCGTCCTTCGTCGCTTTCTGGAGCCAAGGCATCCGCCTTACACCCTTAATAACCTTATCAGAAACTGTTAAGGCCCGACATGTATCATCATTTCCATACACATCTTAAGAGATAACCTAAAATAAAGTGCGATTAATTGAATTTACTTGATACTACTTTGTTGATACTCGTTAATTCGCGTTTTTTTAGTTAGAAATTATTTTATATAATAATTAATCAGATTCGAATTTCAATGAACGATTTAATTCAGGGGTTAGGGGCTAGAATAGCAGGGGCTAGGGGTTGGGGGCTAGAAAAAACAACTAACGCCTAGTGCCTAACCACTGATGCCTAGCTACTAATGCCTAGTGCCTAACCACTAATGCCTAACTACTAATGCCTAGCTACTAATGCCTAGTGCCTAACCACTAATGCCTAACTACTAATGCCTAGTGCCTAACCACTGATGCCTAGCTACCAATGCTTAATGACTAATACCTGAATTAACTGTGTGCAATTGAACACACAATAGGATTGAAAGTGGGTTATCAGTTTCGACCATGACTCCAGATCCTAAGATCTAGTATGTCTTTCCTTTTAAAGGAGGTAATCCAGCCGCAGGTTCTCCTACTGCTACCTTGTTACGACTTCACCCCAGTCATCAACACTAGCTTGCACACCTGCCTCCCGAAGGTTAGCTCAATGTAT
>Ga0233437_1002489_pt1 | contig 27551 bp, 27 predicted proteins | sample SI_122_August201_FD_182714 | JGI IMG/M metagenome (GOLD analysis project Ga0233437, IMG submission 182714) | Seawater microbial communities from Saanich Inlet, British Columbia, Canada - SI_122_August2016_200_MG | ecosystem: Environmental > Aquatic > Marine > Inlet | place: Canada: British... | reverse complement strand
TATTAATAAATCACTAATTCGCTCGAGAGACCTTGATAAATGTCCTATGTAATACAAGTCAACGTGACGCAGCTTAGTTTCACGTCTATGCATTAAAGATGTAATTATGGATTTTTGAATTAATAAATTACTTTTATCAATTTCTTCTTCATATCTTTTGATTAAGTCATGTGAGCTATCCTTTTGAAGTAATTTTATTGTATTAAGTATTTTCTTAATCATTGCTTTCAAGAGGCTATCGGGGTCATTAAGTGCTAAAGATGTTTGGCAATTAATGGAATCTTCTTCAAAGTCAACAAGTTCCAACCCACCTAATAAATCTTTATGTTCAAGTATCTGGTCAGGTTCCAGATTTTGTTTTAGATTAATTTTAAATTCTTTTACAGGATTAATGTACGCTGCTATTATCATTTTATTTATGACTTCTGGGCTATTGTCTGGCAGTTCCATCTCTAGTGTTGACAAAGAACTTTCTGTTTTCTTTGGTTCAATAACTAAGTCACCTTTTGAAGATCTTTGCAAATAAACAACAGAATCTGTTGAAATGTTATGTTCTCTACACCATGATGCAGGTAGATATAGATAATAAGTAGTTCCACTTCGTTGAATTTTTCTTGATTCCATAATCTACTTAGTACTAGGTAGATATATATAAATTTGGCGTTTGTTTGAGATATAAAAAATAGATAATAATTAGATTTAAAAATTATTAGAATATATCTTGTGCATATGCCAGATAAATATCTGTTTGATATTGAGATTAGCAGGCTTGATGAATTTGTAAATTTAGAATTGTCTTCTCGTAGAAGGGGCATTCAAGCATGTATGGGTACAGCAATGCAAGTATTTACACGAGAAAATGCTGCTGCTGATCCAATTGGATATTTTAATTTAGTTGCGGAATATTTAGAACCAAGGGAAGCTAGTTTAGGCGTTACCAATCAGTATATTGGAGAACATTGCATTGATTATGTGATGAGTAAGCTAAAAGTTAGCAATGCCCAAATCGAGAACTCTATTAGAACTCAAAAACCTTCACAGACTCCTATTGTAGGTGGATTTGCAGCATATGCACGGATTGGTACAGAATTTGGGGAAATTACGCATGTTGCAATTGTTGAACAAAATAATATTGTAGCAGCACCATGGGGAATACTTGAGTATACGAATCCAAGTGTTTTGATAAACGTACCGTTACTTAGACATATGTATTTAGATGTGCTTCCAAGAATTGGTACGAAAATTGGGTTTTTTGATTCACCACAATAAGTTGCTTAATCTATTTTTTACTTCTATATCTTTTTAAATTCTTTAATTTTCTAGTTTTTCGTGGGGAATATTTAATGGAGAATTTAACACCAGCTATGCAGCAATTTATGACTATTAAAAATCAGTATAAAGATTGCATTGTTTTCTTTAGGATGGGTGACTTTTATGAAACTTTTTACGAGGATGCAAAAGTTACTGCAAAAACTTTAGATATTGCTTTAACAAAAAGGGGAATAAGAAATTCTGACAAGACTATTCCTCTAGCAGGAATACCTTATCATGCACTTGATACATATTTGTCAAAAATGATAAAGTCAGGGTTTAAAGTTGCAATAGTTGAACAACTTGAAGATCCAAAATTTGCTAAAGGGATTGTTAAGCGAGGTGTTACAAGAGTTGTTACACCTGGTACAGTGATTGATGATTTTATTTTAACAAAAAATAATAATTTTATTGCAGCAATCTCGTTTGGAGACAAATTTGGATTGTCTTTCATGGATATTTCTACTGGAGAGTTCATTACGACTCAATTAAACACATTTGAAGATGTAATGAATGAACTTGAAAAATTTAATCCAAGGGAATTAGTTTTGCCTATGAGTTTTGAGACAGAAAAGAAATATAGTGATAGATTCAAAGAAAAAGGTTATTATTTAACTTATAGAACGGATGTTGATTTTTTTATAGAGAATGCAACAATTAATTTGAAGAATCATTTGAATGAAGATTCAATTAATAATTTAGGTTTAAAAAATAAAGATTATGCAGTAAGTGCTAGTGGTGCATTGGTTACGTATATTTATGAGACACAAAAAAATTCTTTGACACATATTAATTCCATTAAATTTTATTCAAATACTGATTATTTGGAAATGGATTCAACAACAATCTCTAATCTTGAATTAGTCAAGAGCAAAAATAATAAAGAAGATTCTTTAATTGGTATTTTGGATCAGACAAGGACTTCAATGGGTTCAAGATTATTAAAAAATTTTTTGATGAAACCTTTAATTGATATTTCAAAAATAAATGACAGATTAGTTTGTGTTGATGAATTATCAAAAAAACATTTTATTCTTGAAGAGACTAGAGATTTGTTAAAGAATATTGCAGATATTGAAAGATTAATTTCAAGAATTAATTATGGGAATTCTAATCCTCGAGATTTAGTATTGTTACAGGGTTCCCTTGGGTTAGTGCCGTCCATTAAAAATATATTGTTTGAACTTGATGCTAAATTAATTACAAAATTAATTGATATTGATGAATTAAAAAATATTACAATGTTAATTGATAGGGCTATAATTGATGACCCACCAGTAAATATTGCTGATGGGATGTTTATCAAAGACGGTTATGATGAGACGCTTGATAGTTATAGAAGAATTTCAAGAGATGCTAAACAAGTTATTAAGAAGTTGGAAGAAGATGAACGAGAAAGAACAAAAATAAGATCATTAAAGATTAAATTTAATAGAATATTTGGATATTATATTGATATAACAAAACCAAATTTACATCTTGTTCCAGATAATTATGTTAAGAAACAAACAATGGTTAATTCTGATAGGTTTATTACAGATGAATTAAAAAAATTAGAAGAACAAATTTTGTCAGCTCAAGAAAAAATTGTGGAGTTAGAACAAGGAATATTTTTGAAAATTGTTGATGAGATTAAAAAAGAAACTAAAAATATACAAAAAATTGCTGAAAGTATTGCGTATATTGATGTTTTAACGTCATTTACAAAAGTTTCAGTATTAAATAATTACAAAAAACCTCTTTTAACAGAGAATTATGAATTAATTTTAAAAAATAATAGACATCCAATTGTGGAGAAAATTACAGATTTTATATCAAATGATATTGAAATAAACCAAGATAATAAAATGATGATTATTACTGGGCCAAACATGGCAGGTAAATCAGTATATATGAAACAAGTTGCAATTACAGTTATTATGGCACAGATTGGTTGTTTTGTTCCATGTAGTGTTGCACAGATAGGAATAGTTGATAAAGTATTTTGTAGAACTGGGGCTAGTGACGACATTACCATGGGTCACAGTACTTTTATGGTTGAGATGGATCAGACTGCTCAAATTCTAAATAATGCAACAGCAAAATCATTAATAGTTTTAGATGAGATAGGTAGGGGAACTAGTACATATGACGGTGTTGCTATTGCGTGGAGTGTTGCAGAATATATTGCAACTGTATTGAAATCAAAAACACTTTTTGCTACACATTATCATGTGTTAAATAAAATGGAAGAAGAAATTAAAGGTGTTAAGAATTATAACATTGCTGTGCAAGAAAGTAATGAAAAAATAATATTTTTAAGAAAAATTCTAAAAGGTGGTACTGATAAAAGTTATGGGATTCATGTGGCAAAATTAGCTGGAATGCCTAAACAAGTCATTGATAGGAGTAAAGAAATTCAGTTTAAACTCGAGTCAGATGATGATATTTCTCAAAAAATAATAGTTGAGACCCGTAAGTCAGAGGAGAAAGATCCAATAAGTCAGGAGATTGAAGAAACTAAACATTTGATTAAGAGTAAACAACTTAGGTTGGACGAGTTATGATTGGTTACTGATATTTTTCAAAACTTCATTAACACATTCTTCAACAGTTTTTCCAGTTGAATCAAGAACTAAATCAAAATTATCCCTGTCCATGAAATCAAATTCATAATATTCAATGAATCTTTCTTGATTGGTTTTCTCTCTTTTTACAGATGCATCAATTGCTTTTTGAATATCTGTATAATTTTCAGCTTCTCTTACTTTTGTAATACGTTTAGCTCTAACATTAATGTCTGCATCTAGAAATATTTTAAATGAATTTGGAATAAAATGAGCTGAGAGTCTTGAATCGATGACAAAATTATCTTGTGTTTTTCCAAGGTTGATTTGTTTATCATCAACCATCTTGTCAATTGATGGGTCTGTTTTTTCTAACTCACCTAATTGAACAATGGATAGTCCTTTAGCTTTTGCAATTTCTCGCTGGAAGTCTCCCATTGAGTAATGTTTGTAATCTAATTTTTTAGAAAGAGCTTTTGCAACAGAACTTTTGCCAGAACCTGCAGTGCCAGAGATTGTGATTATCATGAATTAAATAAAGAATTTAAGAGGTATAAATATTTATCTGCCACTTTGTACATATTGTTGTTGATCTAAAACTATACCAAATAAATAATGTGTAAGGTTATTAGGTGTAAAATCATCATGGGAATTAACAACTTCATTTGCTAATAAAGGTTTAATTGATCCAAATGTGACTGCACTTAGACCGCTTGGTAAATTTTCAACTTGTAGTGGGTGTGATGACGCATCAAAAATAATTTGATCGAGTTCATGTTCCACATAATTTTTGTGAGCAGGGTCTAAATGTTCATATTTTTTGAATGCAATTATTAACCCAGGAATTAGTAGAGTTCTATGAAAATCTGCATAGTGACTTGTTGGTGATCCTATGGTTGATTTTAAAGTTTGTTCTAATTGTGATGAACGGAATGCAGTTTGTAATTTATTGTCAAAAAATTTAGGAATATATTCAACATCTGCACGGTAGAGTGACATATTAAATGTAGTTCCCATACCTATGTTTAAAGATAGAATTTATTTAAATAAATATATGTTTTATATAGAATAAAAAAACATTTATTCATATTTATTATATTCATTAATACAATCCAGGTTTTTGACATACCTTTTAATATAACTTATGTGAAATCTTAAGATTATTATGTCAGAAAAGCTTGATAAAATTTTAGCAGAAGAAACGATTGATTTAGTGATAGGTGGTGTAAATTATCCAACAGACTTACATGTTATTATCGAAGGTAGGAGTGTCTATCTTAGAGATATAATTTTGGAAGTTGATAGGGGAAATAATGATCAACTTTATGATGAATTAGATAAAATTCTTGAATTATTTGGTACAAATAAAAAATATATTGCACCTGAAATTGCGTGTTTGTTAGGTAAACCCGGTGCTAGCAAGAGAGGTGAATCTGACGGTTATTTGGGTTATTTATCTGCAAGTGGGGGATTTTTAACACCTAGAATTATTTCTAGACATATGAATTATAATAAAGATAAAAACCCAAAATTAATAAGTTATCTTGAAAGTTCGGACGATGGAAGGGAATATAGATTTTCAAATGCAATTGAATTAATGAAAATGGTGGCTCATTCATCAATTATAAAAGGTGAAGTAAACAAAAATCTTACATTTACAAGATATTCTCCTACAAATATGAAGGATTAACTTAGCTGAAACACGCTAAGTAGAACGAATAATTCCCAATACCAAATCTCTCTTTTCTTCCATTAATTCTTGTGTATCAGCTTCTAGATTCAGACGTAGATATGGCTCTGTGTTTGATGGACGTACATTGAACCACACACAAGGTTTTAAGAAAACCTTGAGCAAAACAAAACAAGTTCTACATTAGCAAAAACTAGCTAAGTAGAACGAATAATCGATAAAACTATATCTCTCTTCTCTTCCATTAATTCTTGAGTATTGCCTTCTAAGTTTAATCTTAAGTAAGGTTCAGTATTACTTGGTCTAACATTGAACCACCAATCATCAAACTCAACTGTAATACCGTCTAACCAAGAGATTTGTCCTTCGCTAAACTTAGATTCAAGCTCTTTCATTTTTCCATCTTTATCTTCAACTTTTGAATTAATTTCTCCTGATTGGGAATACTTTTTATATGGTTCAATTAATTCAGACAAAGGTTTGTTAGTTTCTGACATTATCTGCAATACTTTTAATATGACATAAAAAGGTGCTTCCGCGTAATGTTCATCCTCTAAATAAAAATGGCTTGATAGTTCGCCTGCAAAATAAACTTTGTCTTCTCTCATTTGTTTTTTAACAAGTGAATGACCTACATTACATCGTCTTGGGATTCCACCATTTTCTTTAACTGTTTCTAATACAATTCTTGAACATCGTACATCAGCTTCAATCTTGACACCAGGTTTTTCTTTTAGTATTTCTTTTGCAATTAATGCAATTAATAAATCGCTTGGAACTATTCCTCCTTGTTCATCAATAAATGCAACTCTATCAGCATCTCCATCAAAGCCTACTCCAATATTGGCATTGTTTTCCTTGACAGATTTAATTAAATCAAGTACATTTTCTTCTTTTAATGGATTAGCTTCGTGATTTGGAAAGTTGCCATCAACTTCTGGGAACAAATGAGTGAACTCACAATCTATTTTTTTAAAAAAAGCATTAGCTATTGGTCCACCGACTGCATTCGCAGTATCAATCACAATCTTGAATTTGTTTAGATTTTCAGGAATATATGTTAATGAATGTTTCAAATAGGGATTAAAAACATCTAATTCTGTAACTTCACCTTTTTGTTCTGGAAGTTCATTAGGTAGACCATTATTAATCATTTCTTCAATTTCATAAATTCCAGTGTCGCCACCTATTGGAACGCTACCTTGTCTAACCATTTTTACACCATTATATTTAGGTGGATTGTGTGATGCACTTACCATTAGCCCTCCGTCATATTGTGGATAGTTCCAAGAAGAAAAATACATCATTGGTGTTGTGACAAGACCAATATTTATTACATTACATCCTTGATCTGTGATTCCTTTGACTAATGCTTCGAATAAACTTGGTGAACTAATACGCCCATCCATTCCAATTGTAACAGTTTTTGGTTTAAATTTAATTACGTATGCTCTACCAATTTTGTAAACTGTGTCCTCGTCAATTGTTTCACCATAAATTCCTCTAATATCATAAGCTTTGAATATTCCTGTCATTTTAATATAACCTCATTATTTAATTCCTTTCCATTCTTTAATTGCTAATTCGTATCTTTCAGGCGTACCAGTATCAAACCACTGTCCTGAAAATATGTATCCAAATAATTTTTTCTGTGTTGCTAATTTTGGGAATATATCTTTTTCATACATGCTAAAGTTTTCTGAAATTAAATCAATTGCATCAGGTTCCCATATTGATAACCCAGAATTAATTAAATTGCTTGGAGCATCTTCTTTTTTTGGTTTTTCTACAAATTCTAAAACTTTATTACCTTCTAATTTGGCAACACCATATGAACTTGGATCTTGGACAGTTGTAAGTGCAGCAGTAATTTGTGCATTATTTTTTTTATGAAATAAGAACATTTCTTCTAAATCTATGTCTTTTAATTCATCTCCATTAGTTACAATAAATGTTTCATTTAGGTATTTTTTTGCTAATTTAATTGCACCAGCACTGCCCATAGGTGTATCTTCTTTAACATAAGTAATACTTACACCAAACTTTGAGCCATCTCCATAATATTTCATTATTTGGTCTGCTTTGTATCCAACAGAGAAAATTAAATCAGTGATATTGAATTTTTTAAATAGATCAATTAAGTGTTCAGGAACAGTTTTACCTTGGATGGGAAGCAAAGCCTTGGGTAGTTCATAAGTAATAGGTCTAAACCTTGTACCTTTACCACCTAGCAAAAGAATGGCTTTTTTTGGATGGTTGTTGCCAAGAACTCTGTGGAGTAAAACTTCAATAGCATGACTTCTATTATTTATTTTTTTTTTATCGATTTTAGTATCTAGTAATTTGATTGTTTCAGAGTCAAGAGTGATAGTTATTCTTTCTTTCATGATAATTGAGACAAAAACAAGTTTAGATATTTAAATATTGTGAAAAGTATGATGATGTATGATATTACTATGGGAAGCCTTATATATAGTAACTTAACCCCAAAAACAATGAGTTCACCAGCACAATATGTATATCCTCAATCTCCTGAACATATTAAAGATTTTCGGGATTATATTAATGATAGGTCGGTTGAAAAAAGTGTTGATATAATTGTAGAAGAGCATATGGAATCTTTGGATGGGTCTGGAGTTGTTTCTGTTTATTGTGGGGCAACTAAATCTGGATATAATAAATTGGTTCAATATTTTAGTGAGAGGCTTGGAATTCCTAATCAAGAACCAGCTGTTTTTAATATTCCTGAGAAACACATAGATAGAAAAAATTCTTTTGCTATACAAGTAGCTCAACAAATTATTTTTGCTAATGAATATTTAGTAATTGAAGGTAGAAATTTCAATGAAATAATAGCTCAACGTCCAGAGGGATACTATCGACGTGAAGCACATGATTTGGATCAAAATATGGCGGGGTATGTGAGGGAAATGGGTAATATGTATCCTGGATTTGCACTTGAACTAGCACAACAATTTAATAAAAAATTATTAGTTTTAACTCATGTTCATTATGGGTGGGAAGTTGTTGAAAGTGACTATAATCGTGCACTAGTCAGTGCTGGAAATTCTGAAATTGGTAAATTGATGTCTGCTTTTGATCCAAATATTTTTTCTTTTTCATAGAACTAATATTTGATGGGTAGGTTAACAAACATTATATTTTTGCTAACAGTGTTTTAAATATAACTTAGTATTGCTAAAAAAAATGGCTAAAAAAAGACTTGGTGCAAATGAAGAGTTAGAAATTGCAATTCTAACAAATGCTGGAATTGACATTAATGTTATTGAACAAAATTATGATCTTGGAGAAGCTTCGATAAGGGTAAGGAGTTCACAAAGAAAAAAAATTCTAAGTTTAAAAGGAGTATCACATTTAACAGATCCTACAAATGAAGGGCTATTTGAAAGGGCACAGTTAATGTTTCAAAATGCATATTCTTCTAAAAATGTAAGGGATATTATTGAAGATGAGGTGTTGAGTCCTCATGTGCTCGGTTCAGTTGCTAGAAAAATTAAAGATCCTTATCGTGAAGCAAGGAGTTTAATGGGATATTTAATTAATATTATTCCAAATTTAAGATCTGAAGAACAGACGGTTGAAGATATTTTTTATTTTCAAAATTTGCCAGAAAATTGTATGACTGCATGGGCAAATTATTTATTGGAGCAGCGATCACCAGTACCATTGCAATCAGTTGAAAAAATTGTTGAATTAGGTCATGAATGGTATAATCTTCTTGCTCCTCAATTTGAATGTGAAAGACGAGATGCAATAGATTCAATTTTTGTTGAACTTCGAATTGATTTACCTGATGGTATTGTAGGGGATGTTTTGGATTTATATCATTTTGAAAATTTAGGTTATAGTGAAATTGCTGAAAAAAAAGGAATTTTAAGTAGGGAAGTTCAAAGACATATAATTAATGGTATAGGTAGGTGGGGACATAACGTAAGGCAAAATATGGAGTTTTACAATGAATCTATTGAAAAATATATTGGTGCAGTTGAACAAATGGCCTTATCATTAGAACCAAGATCTTAATGATAAAATTCTTATACTAGAAGTTGTATTAAATTTCTTATTATTTGTTTTAACGAGGTGAACCCCAATATGAAAATAAATGTTCCAGCAGATGTTCCTAAAAACATGGTGGCTGAATACAAAAAGAATTTCAAACTAGCAACTCATAATACTGGTAACTTAATGTTATTTGCAGGTGACCAGAAAATTGAACATCTTAATGATGACTTTGTTGGTAAAGGTGTTCATAAGGATGATGCTGACCCTGAACATTTATTTAAGATTGCTGATAAAGGTACAATTGGTGTTTTTGCAGCTCAGTTTGGTATGATTGCAAGATACGCTAGAGATTATTCAAAAATTCCTTATTTGGTTAAAGTTAACTCTAAAACACCTATGGTTGATGTTAAACAAGCTGATCCAATCTCCCAATCATTAGTTGACTTTGATGACATTTTAGTCATGAAAGAAAATGGTATTAATGTTGTTGGAATCGGTTACACTATTTATTTAGGAAGTGAGTTTGAAGATGCAATGTTATCAGAAGCAGCTAGGTTTGTAACTTGGGCTCATCAGAATGGAATGATATCTGTTTTATGGATATATCCACGTGGTAAAGCCGTAAAGGTAGAAAAAGCTCCACATTTAATTGCAGGAGCTACTGGAAGTGCTTTAGTTTTAGGTACAGACTTTGTAAAAGTTAATTTTCCAGCAGGTAAGACAGAAAAAACAAGAGCTAATTCATTTAAAGAAGCGGTTACAGCAGCTGGTAGAACTGGAGTTATTACATCAGGAGGTTCATCTCGAGGTGTAAAACAATTCCTAAAAGAGACTTATGACCAGATACATATAAGTGGTGCAAGAGGAAATGCAACAGGTAGGAATATTCATCAAAAATCTTTAAAAGATGCAGTTGCAATGTGCAATGCAATTTCAAGTATTACTCTTGGTAAAAAAGATCCTGAGTTTGCATATCAAGTATATTTAGGTAAAAAAAGGTTTAAATTATAATTAATACAGTTATTTTTTTAAATTCCAATATTACTCCTTTAATTTATGGGAGTTGCTCAACATTATGTATTCGCATGCATGGAATGCAATAAACCAATCTTAATCAAGGTTGAATTTATGGAATTTAGCGATGAGAAATGTCTTGATTTTAAGAATCATAAACTGTTAAGAGTTTTTAATGATGAACGTGAAGCAAAAAATTATTTTAATATTTATCAACAATCTTTGAAAAATGACAAAAAAGAAACAAAAGAAAGTTAATTACTATTTTTTTATTTTGTCATTCATTCTTGTTGCAATTGATCAAGCTTCAAAATTCTATATTAGATCAATCTTCATTCTTGGAGATTCAATTCCTTTATTTGGAAATTTTTTTAGGTTTACGTATTTACAAAATACAGGAGTTTCTTTTGGTTTGTTTAAAGGAAATAATATGTTTTTTGTTGTTTTGTCAATAATTGCTTTAGCATATTTTATTTATTTATTTGTAACAGAAAAAGAATTTCAAGTTCAATATAGTTTAGTTATTGCCGGTGTCATAGGTAATGTAATTGATAGGATTCACTTGGGTTACGTAGTAGATTTTATTGATATAGGTAGTTTTCCAGTATTTAATGTTGCAGATTCATGTATTTCTGTTGGAGTAATGTGGATTATATTTTTATTGCTCAGGAAGGAGGATTGATCTAACTTGGTCATAAGGACAGAAGAATGCTTCTCCGTTTTTAACTGGAATTATTAAATATTTTTCTACTAATGAATTTAAAACTTCTAAAGGTTGATGAGCAATTGCTTCGCATTCTTTTAAAGTTCTACCACTGAGGTCTGAGGCAATATATGTTAACCAATTTTGTTCTGCAGGAGTTAAAGTATCTAATGAATTTCCAATATTCTTTTCAGGATAGTTAATAACAAATTCTCCGTCAATTTTAGGGTTATAAATACTTGGTCTTTGAGTTGCATAAATAATTACTCTTCCATTTCCTGTAGCGAGACTCCTAATTAATTCATCTTTACCAGTAATTTGTATTGACTCATAATTTTGAAAAAAGAAAAATATATTTGGAGCTTTTAACAAAGATTCTTTTAAGTGTATTCTTTTATCTTCCAGAGAAAGGTCAAATCTTTCAAGTAAATTCTTTAAATAGGGGTGGTCATGCCTATATAATGTTAAGGCTACTTGGTCAATATAATTATGTTCATTAAGTAAATCAACATGACCTCTAACCGTAATAGTTGGAACATTCATTAGTGCAATTGATTTTTTAACTGAACTTAAATTCTGTTTTCCTTGATCACCAATTATACACAATGAATGATTTATGACTAAATCAGTAATTTCTACATCATATTCATTTTTTGTAGATGTAGATCTTCTCCAATTGTCTAATAGGGTTGGGGTAATATGATAAAATCTGTTTTCACCAGAATTTAAACCCAAGAATTGATGTAAATCATCTCTATTTAACAAGCCAGTGCTATTTAATGATCTATGAAGGATGTCATTATATAATGCTTTTGCAAGGATTTTATCCAAACTAAAATTCAATTGAATTAATTCAATTATTTCATCTATTTGGGATTGCCATTCTATAGGAGCAGTACTTACTTCATAAAATTCAATGTCTGGAAATGTTTGTGCAAAATTTGGTTGTGTTAACCATCTAACTATTTGTTGAGTATTGTAATTTGCATCATTTTGATTGTCCAAATCAAGATTTTCAAATCTTTCTCTAAGTAAACTGGCATTAGTAATTGCTTTATTTACTACAAATTCTTGGGTTATTGATTGTCTTAAATAGCTTAATTCTTTAATTGTATGTGATCTAACTGGTTTATTTACATAGTTGTCTCTATGAAATAAAAGTGATCTTCTTATTGATGGAGTTCTAACATTTAATAAATATTGCAAATTAGAAGTATCGGAATTAGAGGTAGAAATAAACATTGTTTGAAGATAATTTGTACTTAAATCAAGATCTTCAAATGCTTTAATTTTATATTTTCCTTTTGCAATTAAATTATATAATTCTATTGCACTTTGATTTTGGTTATCTAAAACTTTAGTTCCATTATCATCAACAAGAATTTCTTGGTCAACTTTACCAGTAAAGGGTTGTAATAATATTTGAGCTTTAATTAAATCTCTAATATCACCTTCTTTTTCTGCACCAACAGGACCCTCAATTTGTCCTAGTCTCAGAATCTCATTAAGTTCATTGGGCTCTATTCTAGGTGAATGGATGTTTCCATGATAGTGTACAAAATATAAATTATTATGAAATTCAATTTCAAATTCTGAGTGTAAACCTAATCTTAAATGACCTATATTATGAAGATGATTCAGTCTTTCTTCAGTTAAATAATAATGGTCATGTTCTACGACTTCGTTTGAAAATTTAGCAATGTCTCTAAATAAATATTCAAGAAACAGTTTATCTTCTACAACTGTTAAGATATTATAGGGTTTTATTTTATCAATTTGTTTTTTAGTTGTGATCGATATATCTTCTAGGGATACTTCTAGGTTATTAAGATATTTTTCCATTATTGTGAAATCTTTTTGAATTCTACTCAAAGTTTTATTCCAATTAGAGGCTAATACGCTTTGTCTATCAATGCTGGACATGATTGAATCTAAATATTCATCAATACTAGTTATGCCTAATACAACTTTGAGGGTATTAGGATCTACATGGTGATCTAATCCATAATGAATGGTAGGTAATAAATGATCGATATTAACCTCATCAACAAATGTAAGTGATTTTTGACCTAAGGAAAATAATGATAAGTATTGTTTGTAGTTTTCAAGATTATTTGGTTTAACTATACCTGAATCATATTCATCACTAAATACAGTTTTGTGAAATTCATCTCTATTTTTAAAAAATAATTCTATGTGATTCGGAACTGTTTTTAAAAATTCAATTAATATGCCAAGATTTATATTTTGTTTTAAAACATAGTTATCAGCTAATTGTAGTGCACCAAGTTGATCTCTTAACCAATGTTCATCGAGATTTAGTGGCCAAATATCTGTAGGGCATATATAAGTGCCTGTTATTTTTGTTCTATTTTCTAGTGTAAATTTTTGACTCCCTAGTGCTATAACGTTCACACCTCCTTGTTCATTTTGGTTGACAAAGGGATACAATCCTTCAAATTCTAAATTTTCTTGTTCGTTAAATGATATATGGCCTAATTCTTTGTAAATTATTTTTGGAAGAATCATGTTTTTAGGAGGGATGACTACATTTAAACTAGCTGTACCTGGTATTGAAAAATAGATTTTATCGTCACGCTTTTCAACATGAACTGTTGATGTGGCTGGATTTGCTGATAGGTAATCTTCAAATACTGATGAATAACTATTCCAAAATTGACTATATGGCAACCACTCCAGCACATCATCTATTGAAATCTTACTCATATCGTCATGACAGAAACTAAGTATATATAAATTTACCTATATTAGTAACTTGAAAGTAGTTAAAATAAATATAATTAATTAGAATTCACTAAATTCATCTAGTGTCTTTAAAAGATTTCTTTTTCTTAAGACACTAACTTGAGCTTTTGAATATTTAAAAACAATGTCACCTTTAGTATCTTGAACCAATTCCCAAGGTTCAACTAATACAATATCACCAGGTCTTACCCATAATCTTCTTTTAAGTCTACCAGGAATTCTGCAGTTTCTAGTTTTACCGTCCAAACATCTTACTAAAGAACGAGAACCACCAACTCTTTGGTCTAATAAACCTAGAACTTGACCATTTCGAGGCATTCGAGTTCTTCTTAATTCTTCTTGGTACGCTTCTTGTCGTGCTGCTTCTTCTTTTTCTTTTTTGCTCATTAAGTTTGACTGAAAGAGCGGGTTATATATAAAATTTGGGATAAATAAAATTGACTTAGACTCTAAATTATCTAAAATTTCGTCAATTTTCTGTATATCAAAGGTCGAATTATTTTTAATAAATAATGTTGATTTTAGATTGAAAAACTAAATTGTGTTTTGTCGACTTTAATATAAAAAAGTTTATAAGTTCAGATTTTTTCTCAAATGTTTAGAGCGGGGTAGGGCAGTCAGGAGTGCCCGACGGGCTCATAACCCGTAGGTCGGAGGTTCAAATCCTTTCCCCGCTATTTTTATTCTAAAAATATCGTATCAAGTATTTGAACACACAGTCACTATTCGTTCCTGTGCCACTCGCATTGCTCGTTGGAATTCTTTCCCCGCTATTTTTATTCTAAATTTATTATATTGAATACTATTTGAAAATGGATTCATAATAAGTACTATTTAGTTTTTATAGAAATAGTACGCTTTGTTTACCTCAAGGCTTTTTTAAAGCCTTGCTGTGAATCCTTTCCCCGCTATTTTTCTTCAAAAAATATTATTCTGATTATAATTTGGAAATAGATTCTTAATAAGTACTATTTTTTTTAGAAATAGTACGCTTTGTTTACCTCAAGGCTTATTAAAGCCTTGCGGTGAATCAATTCCTGGCTTAAATTTTGTAACAAATTTTTTGCAACCTTATTTTTTATGTTTATCAAGACTTTTTTGATCAAAAAGCTTAATTTTTTAGTGACTACATTGCACTAGACATTCTTGTGTGAGGTATTTAAACTAAATCATTTCAAAGAATATATGGATTTAAAAATGATTAATTTTAAAATTCATCCAAGAATATTCGATATCAAAATAGCTGAATGTATTGGGTTATGGCTTGCTGAGGGAGACACCAAAACAAAAAAAGAAATAACTTTTACAAACAACCAATTTGATTTAATTGAATTATTTCATAAAACATTAACACTTTTGTTTGACGATTTTGAATATAATACTCGGTTGTATGTGTATATGCCAACTAAAAATAAAGTTTATAAAAAAATTAATGTTAACACTCTTAGAAAATATATTGACAAACGAGCTAACAAACCATATTATATTTGGAGATTAGCATCAATAAAAATTCATAATATATGGGTAAAAAAAGTTGAAGAGTTTAAATTAAATACGAATTTTTATGTGCCATTATTAAGAGGTTTTTTTGCAGGAGAAGGAAATATTAAAACAGGAAGCCATGGTAATAGGACATTAAGAATTGCACAACTAAAAAATACTTTTGTTGAACATTTATTAAATGCAGTTGGAATTACTTTAATTATCAAGAAAATCAAAGGGCATATTGTATAACAGGCAAATGGAATTGGGATATATTTGCTAATTTTCATATAGCTGATTTACACCAACTTAAAAAAGAAAAATTTTGGGAGGCATATTGTTCTTTTAAACAAGATCATTATAAACATAAATACTTAAAAAATAAATTGTTTCATGTTTTAGTTGAACCATTTAGTTCAAAAGAACTTTCAATAAAATATCATCGATCTCAGGATAGAATTAGTGAGTTATTAACAGATCTTAAAAAAGAAGGTAAAATAATTAATTATAGAGTTTTTTCAAATTCTTATTGGATAAGAAAAGATAGATGTGCAATTATTATTTCTACATGCAAAGAAGATTATTTAAGATTGTTAAATAGTTATAAACTATCCACAACAGAAATAGCAAAGTATTTTAATGTAAATTATAAATCATCATTTAGACGCTTAAGAGAACTTGAGAAATTAAATCTGGTTCAAAGAGATAAAGATAAAAGGTGGTTTAAAATAGAAAACTCAAAAAATGTGATTGTTATATGACTTTAATTTGCGGCATTGATGAGGCAGGCAGAGAGTTTTGGCAAAATCAGCCTAACTCGCCTTAAGGCCCTGTCATTGGTCCATTAGTCATGGCTGGAGTAACCATTAACTCTGAGGATGAACTCAAACTCAAAGAATTAGGTGTTAAAGATTCAAAATTACTGTCAAGAGAAAGACGTGACAAGTTATTTAAACAAATATTAGGAATGGTGGTTCATTATAAAATAATCAGTGTGACACCTGATGTGATTGACGAGACTTTAAGGTCAGACAAGACTAATTTAAACAAACTTGAAGCTGATACGACTGCTGTAATTCTTAATGAATTAAACCCTGATAAAGCAATTATTGATTTACCTGAAAAAAACGCTGAGAGATATCAAAATTATATTCGAGAAAATTTAGATAAAAAAGATCTTGAACTGGTGACAGAACACAAAGCTGATTATAATTATCCAGTTGTAGCAGCAGCATCAATTCTTGCAAAAGTTACAAGAGACAGATATGTTGATTTTTTAAAAGAAAAGTTTGGTGAGGATTTTGGTTCAGGATATATGACTGATGAGAAAACTCAAAAGTTTTTAAAAAAACATTGGAATAATTCACAAGTTAACTTCTTTAGAAAAGAATGGGCTTCATGGAAAAACATGAAGATTGAGAAGACCCAGAAGAAATTGGGAGATTTTTAAAAAATATATTTTTATCTTCATTCGTAAGATTGTCTAAATCTTGTAATTTTTTTGTAAAATTCACTCCTGCTTCCACTTCTAGGTAATTGATTTGGCATCATCATTCTACCTGTTGTAAATGATGTTTTTGGATTGGTTGGATCAATATGAACTAATGGTAAAGCGTCTGAACTTCTATCATTTGGTGTATTGTGCTTATCTATTAAATTGGATGAGGGGAAATATACTGCTCCTGGAACAATTAATACATTTCCTGTTTTTCTGTTAAATAGTGGGGGGCATATTGATTGGCAAGATAAAACTTCATACAGTTTAAATGTTAAAGATGGGATATTATACATCTGAAATATTTTACCTCTTCCTTTTAATTCATCTGCTGTATTTTCAGGGTCAAGTCCTCCAAACATTATATTCCAATGTCGAGCCTCCATGTATGGACATAAATCACCAACTACATATTTTGAAACAACATTTATTGGATTTACTAATCTTGGAGCCTCATAAGTTAAAGGTAATAACAACCTTTGAATTGGAACAGACAAAGAGTTCATATGTGAACTTAATTGATTAACAGTATCAAAATTAAATGTATGTAGATATAAAAGATAATCTGTAGCTATTCCTATGTCTTTAGGTCCAATACTTGTTTTAAATCCAAACTGAATTGCTTTTTTTTCAAGTTCTTCAATTAAATCATCCGGTGCAAACATTTTTTTATGGATTAATTAATAGTTTTTTAATCTTGTCTAGAATTAAAGGATGTTATCAACAAAAGTTGGACGTTCATACATTAATGGTAAGAGCAATGTTTTCATTGGATCTGTTAATAATCCAGGTGTAGCTTCATCTTCTAGTTTTAAAAATTCAATTTTTTGGTATGTTAGTGAATGTAAAAATTCTAGGTAAAAAATTGCATCATTTTGACTTGTTGGACCTATTCCTTTTTCAAATCCAAACTCTTGAACATTTTTCTCTAATTCATCAATGAGTTCTAATATATCCATTTTTTATAATAAGATTTTTTATTCTTATTATTAAATGTATAGAATAATTTTATAGAACTAAGTAAAATAAAAAAATAAAATAAAAAAAATCAAACAACACTAAACCAAGCTTCTACATTTAACCCTTTAATCACATCATTAAGTTTATGTTCAAACTTGTCCTTAGGATTCTCTTCACTTAAAACCAAATTAGTTGCTCCAACACGATCTTTAAGGTTAGATTCAAAGCTTAGAACATGTGCCAGAAGTTCCTTGTCGAGTTTTAGATGTAGTGTGATATTATCGCTTTTGTTAAGTCCTGCATCTTTTCTAAATGATTGCATTCGTCTTAAGACTTCTCTATAATATCCTTCACTTACTAGATCTGAACTTACATCTTTGTCAAGATAAACATTACCTTTGCTAAACTGAGCCATTACAAAATTATTAGGTAATGTTCGTTCAAGTTCAAGATGTCTTTCTTCTAGTGTCCATTTACTTAACTTAAGCTTTCCATCCTTGTATTTACTCAATAACTCAGAATTATTAGATTTTGAGATTTCTGCAACAATCTTTTGAGTATCTTTTCCAAAGTCTGGACCCATAGCTTTGTAATTAGGCTTAATGTCAATTTGAGCTTTGTCAAATGACTTGACAATTTTTATGTCTCTAACGTTTACATGGGATTTTATTAATTCATCAAGTTGGTTTACACTGTTAATTGTGTCTTCATCTTTTGTTTCAACAAATACAGTTTGTATAGGCCATCTTGTCCCACTTTGTGCTTTTTCACGTGCACCTAGCATTGCTTGAATGACATCCTTTGCATTATCAAATACAGATTCTAATTCTTTGTTAATTAACTTTGAATCATGTTTAGGCCAGTCAAATAAATGAATAGACTCTTCTTTAAGACCAAATTCCTCTTTGAAATTAAAATACATTTGTTCAACAATCATTGGAGTGATTGGACACATCATTTTTAGAAGTTCTTTGACAGTTGAGTACACTGTGAATAAGACAGCATCTTTTTCGTCATTAGTTCCTGTATTTATTTTTTCTCTAACTAATTGAATATATGTTCTGGATAATTCCATGAATAATTCTTCAAGATCCCATGAAACTTCATTCAAATGATATTTATCAAACTTCTCAGTTACTTTTTTTATTGTTGAATTAAGTTTTGATAACATATATTTTTCTTCAGGTCCAAATTCTTTTGGATTTAATTCTTCAGGATTTTTATCTAGATTTACAGCCATATCAATAACAAAATTATGTAGATTCCATAGTATTGATAGATTTCTACGTCTAACTGTTAAATCTTCTTCATTGTAACTCATGTCAACTCCGGGGTTACTTGCACCAACTACATAGAACCTGAATGAATCAGCACCAAACTTTTCAAATACCTTGTCTGGAGCAACATAATTTCCAAGAGATTTTGAGAATTTTTGTCCATATGCGTCATTAATGTAACCATGCATGTAACAGTTTTTGAAAGAGATGTCATCCATTCCTAACATACTTGCAACAAACAATAAATTAAACCAACCTCTGATTTGATCTTTAGCTTCTGTTATAAAATCTGCTGGGAATAATTTTTTAAATAATTTGTTGTCATGCGGATAACCAAGTGACGCCCATGAATCTACTCCTGCATCAATCCATACATCCATGATATCAGGATTTCTAATCATTGTTGAGCCACATTTACAAGGTAAAGTTACTTCATCAATCCAAGGTTTATGCAAGTCCTCTGGGATTTTATTAGCACCTAATTTTTTTAATTCAATCCTAGATTCTACAACTTCATATTTATTACAATCAGGACATTTCCAGACTGGTAAGGGAGATCCCCAATACCTTTGTCTTGTTATTCCATTATCTCTTAAATTTGCTAACCATGAATCAAATTGACGTTCTCCAGCCCACGCAGGTACCCATTTGATTTTTTCTTTATTGACTTTACGCATCTTGTCAATCATATCTTCAACTTTGAAGAACCATTGGGTTGTAGTTCTGTATAAAATTGGGTTTTTACATCTCCAACAATGTCCATAATCATGAGGATAATCTTCTTTTAGAACTAAAGCTTCACGTTGGTCAAGATCCTCAATAAACATTTCATTGTTCTTTTTAACATGCAAGTCTGAGAAAGGACCCATAGTGTTGTCATAATAACCATCTTCTTTGACTCTATTGAATGGTGGAATTCCATTTTTCCGTCCTACTTCATAATCTTCTCCACCACATCCAGGTGCCATATGAACTAATCCTGTACCTTGTTCAGTTGTAACATATTCTTCACTAAGTACAACAACATGCATTTTTTTAGCACTCTTTTTTAATTCATCATAGTGGTGTTGTAGCACATTAGCCATTGGATGAGTATATTCAAGACCTTCTAAGTCTTTACCTTTGACTGTTTCAAGGATCTTGTAGTCTATTTGTGCTTTTTCTTTTAACACCTTATCAACTAATTCTTTAGCTAATATCCATGTCTCATCTCCAACTTTAACTTTTACATAGTCTAGTTTTGGATTAACCATAACTCCTAGGTTATAGGGAATAGTCCAAGGAGTAGTTGTCCAAATGATTAAGAATTTATTTTTTTTATTTTTTAATTCAAATTTTACATAGATGGATTTATCAGTAACTTCTTTGTATTCAAGTTCGTGTTTAGCTAGTGCAGTTTGACATGACCCACACCAAGTCATGGTCATTTCTCCTTCATATAATCTTTTTTTCTCGTGTGCTTTTTTTACTAGCCACCATGTTCCTTCAATATATTCATTAGCAATAGTTTCATATGCATTATCAAAATCTAACCACACACCAACACGTTTGAAATCTTTGTTCATTTGTTTAAGATTTGTTTGTGCAAAATTTCTGCAGTCATTAATGAATTTAGCTAGACCATATTTTAGAATATCTTCTTTAGTCTTCATGCCTAACTTTTTTTGTACTTTACCTTCAGTTGGTAGACCATGCATGTCGTAACCTGCTCTGTCCCATACATCAAAGCCTTTCATACGTTTGTATCTAGTAACCATGTCTTTGATGGATTTATTCCATGCAGTTCCTAAATGAATTTGGCCAGAAGTATACGGAGGACCATCTAAAAAGTAAAATGGTTTACCATCTTTATTTTTTTCATTGGCTTTCTGTCTTATGTCATTGTCTTCCCAAAATTTTAATATGTCTTGCTCGGTTTCGACTGGGTCGTACTTTTTCATTGTTTGTTTCTCACCTATGTTATTAATATCTATATTCAATGTGTATTTTGATTATGTTTATTATGTTTTATGTTAAAAAAACAATAATTTGTCTTTTTATATGTATAAAAACCCTTTTTTAGGATTTTTAGTATAATCTTCTCTATTATTTATTTGTCCCAAGCCCCAAGAATTTTAGAGCAAAATCTAGATAATAATAATGATAGATATATTATTGACGTTATTTGTCATAGAAAATAGTGATGGGGAGTTTATATTTAAATTTATTGAATGATTTGTTGAGTTATAGTTTTAATAAATTAAACCTTTTTGTTTAACTTTGCTTAACCAAAGGTATTTAAGTTTTACTAATTCACAAGTGGTAAAATGAGTGAGAAACCTGTGCATGTAATGTATGTTGATCCTAATCCCAATAATAGGAGGTTGGTAAAACGAGAATTGGAATATTTAGGTTATATTGTTCACGAAATCGAGAATGGTCCTGAATTAATGGCTAGTGTTAACTTAGCATCTATGAGTGGTATTGATTTACTTTTAGCTAACCCTACAGGTCCATTTCTTAGTCCAACTGAAACGTTAGATCGAATTAGAGAAGTTTATCAAAATCAATTTAAAATAGTTGCTTTAACTGGTAACATTACAAATATATCTGAACATAGAGCTACTAAATTTTTAGGATACGATGGGTATATTCCACTGCCAATTGGGGAAAATTTTGCTGAACAGGTTGAATCATATTTACACAATTAGTTTCTTTTTCTAAATCAAAGTCTTTTTATTTAAGATATTGTTAGCTTTTGAATTGATGGTAGGCAAACAAACTATTTTATATCTTGGAAACCATTTTCCAACAGCTGCGTTAGTTAATGCAGCATTATCTGATGCAGGATATAATGTTTTGGTTGAAGATTCACTAGGTAAAATATTGCAAACAGCAGGTAGTGATGGGGTTGGAATGATTTTAATGGATGAACAAAAATCAGGATTAGACTGTTATGGTTTAGCTGATTCATTAAGAAAACATAAATTCCAGGGTCCAATTGTATTATTAACAGAAGATAAATTAGAACGTCGTGAGTTTTGTAATTTAATTGCAGGTGGGATGAGTGGATATATTCAAAAACCATTAGATAAGGCAGAGCTTCCAAGATTAGTTGATAAATATTTTACAGCAGTTGCTAGAACATATGAATAGAATTCTCAAATAAAAACCTTTATATATCAGTATACAATTTAGTATACCTGTACTAATTAAAACAAAACAACGGAGTGGTGATATTATAAATGACAAGCATGAATTTATTGGCAGAAACACTTGCTAAGAATGGTCTAGCAAGTAGTCAAACTGAAGCTATCAGGATGGCACAAAATATTATTTCAACTGAAAAGAAAGTAATGCATGATTTTGATTCTAAAGCAAATAAAATGGATGATGATTTATCTGCTAAAAGAGAAGTTCCTAAAACATATCAAGAAGAAATTGATGAATTAATAGAAAAAACAGATCCCTCCAAAAAAGATTATCATGTTATGGTTTCAGGATATAAAAAAGATCAAACAATGAAAGAAGTTGATCAATTATTAGCTGAAGTTAAGGCAGAACCAAAAGTTGAAGAAGTTGAACCAGTATCTGAATCTGTTGTTCAAGCTCCTGTTATAGAACCAGTATCTACTCCAGTTCAAGTTAAAGAACCTGAACCTGTTGTTGAAGAAGTGTCAATTCCAGTATTACAAGAAGTTGTTGAAGAATCAGTTGTTCAAGAAGCTCCAGTACCAGTATTGCAAGAAGTTGTTGAAGAACCAGTAGCTCAAGAAGCTCCTGTATCAGTTATTCAAGAAGTTGCTGAAGCACCTATGGTTCAAGCGCCAGTTTCTATTCCTGATCTAAAAATTGAAGAATCCGTTCCAAAAGCTGAACCAATTGTTCAAGAGAGTGCATTTACAGAATTAGAAAAACCAGTTGTTCAAGTCTCAGCAGTAGACGCTGCTCTTGCTGCAACACCTGAATCAGTTGTTGAAACTTTAAATGAAGATTTGGTTGTTCCAGATACAATTGGGCCAATCCATCCTCAACCAATAGCACCACCAACTTTTAATGAATCAGTTCATGTAAATCCAGGAGTGTCTACCAATCAAGCAATCACTAATGCTGTAGCCAATGCAAAACCAGTCTACACTGATGCAGTTAATGGCAACAAGATGCTAAAAGAATTAATGGATGAGCAAGCTGATGAAGTTTATTCAAATAGAGCAGTTGACCAAACACCTAGTGTTGACAATGAAGCTGCAGATTTGTTAGAAAAACCTGTGTTAGATGATGAAGAAGAGACACCAGAGTATCAAGTGTATAATTTTACACCTGAAGAGCCAAAGGACGAGCCTGTTCAAGAGACATTGTCAAACGCACCTTTACCACAAAATGATGCAGATGACTTTATTTTACCTGTAAATGAGGTACAAGCTCCGGTTGTTGAAGAACAAGTTTCAGCACCTAAGGACGCAGAACCAGAAAAAAAAGAGTTCAAGAATCCAATTCACAAGGTTGACTTGATGGATCACTTTAAATTTGGTTAAATTTTAACCTTTTTCTTTTCTTGTTACTTAAAAATGGTAACAGAACACAAGATTTATATATAACCACTTGTTCTTTTGAAGTATATTAAATAATTAGTTAGAGATATATCTGTCTTGAACTAAAATAAATATTGCTTTCAAATTAAGAAAGGTGAGTTAAACAATGAAGAAAACAAATATGTTAGGCTTAATCATTATTTTGTTTGTACTGACAAGTGTTAGTGCATTTGCACAATTAAGTGTTCCAGCAGTTGACCTAGGTGGATCTGGTCAAGAAAGAGCTGAATACACAAGCAAAACTGTCAGCATTACAAACAATGGAGATGATACAATAACTGATATTGAAGTAGCTTTTGAATCTGTTAATTCAGATTATGATGTTACATATACATTATCAGACAACGAGACAGTAGCTGGTGCATCAGTTGATTTAACAGTTACAGGATATGTTCCATTATACTTTGATGCAGTTAATTCAAAGGGACAAAAAGTAGCTTTTACACTTGGTACAGTTAAAGTTGACGCAATTAATGATTCAAATGGTCAATCACTAAGTTTTGAAGTAAGTTTGTCAATGGAAGCTGAGAACCTTTTAGATTTTTCAGAAAGCGACATTCTATATGTTGATAATGATAATGATGATAAAGATAAATCATTAGATGATGGAGATTCATTTAGTGAAGTTAGAAGAGATCAAGATGTTACAATTTCAGTAGAAGTTGAAAACAAGTTTGACAATGATGGAGATTGTGATGATCCTGATGATTATGGAGATTGTACAATTGAAGATGTTGAAATTGAGTTTGAACCTGATGATTCAGACTTTGATGATGATACTTTTGATGTAGGAGATGTAGACTCAGAAGATACTGAGGCAGAATCATTCTCATTTGATATTCCAGACGATGTAGACGAAGATAATTTTGACTTTGAGCTATGGGTTATTGGAGATGATGAAAACGGTGCTAGACACGGTGAATATTTAAAATTCACTTTAGAAGTCGAAGTTCCAAGAGATCAAATAACAATTAAAGATGCTTATTTGAATCCAGAATCAATTGACTGTGACCAAGGACATGTTACATTAAGAGTAAATGTTGAAAACACAGGAAGTAGAGATCAAGATGAAGTTGTAATAAAAGTTAAGTCAGATCGTTTAGGAGTTAATATGCTAAGTTATCCTGATTACATTGACTTAGAAGAAGAAGATGATGCAACTGAGAGTTTTGACATTAGTTTACCTGAAGATGTTAATCCAGGACTATATAACTTTATTGTTACATCATATTATGATGGAGACGAAGAATCAGATACAGAATCAATCTCACTTGAAATAAGAGAATGTGAATTTGATTTTGATGACGATGATGACGACGATGTATTTGATGATGACGATGATGATGAATTTGATGATGATGATTCAAATACAGACGTTAACATAATCGAAGTACCACCATCAACTGGCGTTATATACGGCGATGATAAAGTAGACGAAAAAGTTAGTTTTTATGATACACCACAATATTTATTGCTATTAGGAGGATTATTCCTATTTGCACTATTAATTTTCTTTGTATTGTTGGTAGTATTGTTAAGAAGATAATTTTTTTTTAATTTAATTTTTTTATTTCTAATTTTTGATTAAAATAACTTTTCCAAAGCTTTAATTTTTGTTCTACTTATATCTAATTTAGAATTAGCGTGTTTTATTAGAATCTGTAGATAATCAATTGACACTACTAATTCATTGTCTTGAGCAATAGGTACATCCATCTTCTCGGGTATCATGATTTCAATTACAATGCGTTTTTTAAAGCTTAATAGGGCACTTCTTCGAAACCCAGAATCATTTGCTTGTTTTAATAATATGTCCGCAGAATCCATGTCTTTAGCAACTACGTGAATAATAGGGGGTTCCATTCTAAACCATACTGGATCTTTAGGTAATTTGTCTAAAGAATTTTTTATTTGATCTATATCAACTTTCTCGTGCGTAGAGAGTAACCACTCAGCGTTATATTTATCTTTGGTTAAGCTTGGTTTTATTAACATGATACGACCAGCACATGAGCTAGTAGTGTAAAAATCAGGATGTGCATTTATTTTGTCGACTAATGGCTTTATTTGAATATCAATTGAACCCTTTTTAGATTTGTCATTATCAGTTATTTTTGCTAGAGCTTGTTTTTTTACGTTAGCGAAGTTCATTAAATAAACAAAAATTGAATAAAATATTTAATTATATGGTATAAAAAGAATATCTTTTAATATAAATATTTACTTCTAAGTGGGAACAGGTGAGTTTATTATGGATAGGTCAAATCAAATTTTTTCCCAGGGAATTACTTTTGAATTATTAGCTAAATATTTTACTGAAGGATTAAGTGGAATTAAAAGGAGAAATGAAGTTGGAGATGGAGTAATAATTAGTAAGCCCTTTTCGTCTAATTTTCATCCAATTGAAAAGAAAACCTCTTCAGGCAAATTTAGACAAAGATTAGAATTGGGAGATGTTGCATCTCAATGGTATTCCAGAATTACAGATTTGAGTTTATTTAATGGATCTCAAGGTAATTTTTTAGCATATGTTGGTAAAACATTACCTGATGAAGGGTCTCGATATCAAGTAGTAATCTCAGGAGATGTGTGTGAAATTGGATTAGATGAAAAATTAATAAATCCAACTATGTACAGTCCTGAATTGGAAAGAAAATCTTCTTTAACAAATGGAATTCATAAAGATCCAATTCAAAGAACTGAAAATGGATATTTTTTCTTTAAAATGTCACAAGATATGCAACAAGTAAATTTGGTAACTTATGAATTTGAAGATAGAACATTTACAGAAACACCTATGGAATTATCAGGACTTAAATTTACTGCAGAAGTTGGGAATTTAAAATATTCAATTGTTAATCCCCAAAATTTGGCTGCATACAAAAATTCAAAGGAAAATACTGTATTTGTTAAATTAGCATCTTAAATTACATATTTATTTTTTCTTTAAATTTTTCTATATTATCATACAAATGTGTTTGAAATCCATATTCATTTGCAATATCTACAAATTTTTGTTTATCATCACAAAATAATATTTCTTCTTTTTCACAACCAGTTTCGCCTAATGCTTTGTCAAACATTTCAATACTTGGCTTTCTAAATCCAACATCACAGGATGCAATTACTTTATCAAAGACACTTAATTCATTTTCATATGCATGCATTCTATACTTTTCATTATTTGTTAATAATATACATTTGAATCCTTGAGTTTGCAATTCTTTCACATATTCAAGAATTTCTTTATCAAATTCACCAAATTCAAACCAAATTTTCATGAATTCTTCTAAAGTTCCTGAAAATTTCCATTTTTCTAAATAGGGTTTTAGTTCTTCTTGTAAATCAGCTTTACCTATTAAACACTGTTTAAATTCGTTTTTAAAAAATTCAGAAATAATTTTTTCGCTGATTCCATATTGATTTGCAACATTTATACTAAAATATCCATCAGAGTGATGTATCATACCGTCTAAGTCAAAGATTATTGTTTTTATCATAAGTTATATTCAAATAATTTCTACAATAAAAAACTTTTTAAACCATCTTCTAATTTTACTGTCTAAAATGAAAAAGCACGATTTTGTTGAAATTGAATACACAGGAAAACTTGATGATGGTACAGTTTTTGATACTACTGATGCAGCAACTGCAAAGGAAGCAGGACTTGATAGCCAAACTGCAGTCTTTGGTCCAGCAGTTATTTGCGTTGG
>Ga0233437_1002486_pt1 | contig 27564 bp, 39 predicted proteins | sample SI_122_August201_FD_182714 | JGI IMG/M metagenome (GOLD analysis project Ga0233437, IMG submission 182714) | Seawater microbial communities from Saanich Inlet, British Columbia, Canada - SI_122_August2016_200_MG | ecosystem: Environmental > Aquatic > Marine > Inlet | place: Canada: British... | reverse complement strand
ACCTTCGTTTTTTACGGCTTTTTTAGCTCGGTTGTGGAGATACTTTTGCGTTTCTTCTTTAGTCCAATTGTCTTCGGTGGAATGTTTCCTGTTCCATTTTTTTAGTGCCATGTTTATAGTTTTTTATGAGTTACTGTATAATTGTATTTTACTAACTCCATCGTTAATACTATTGCATTTAAACGAGATATATTCACTTGCAGAAGGTTTCCCAAAAGCATAGTAAAATTCTCCCATTGAGTTTTTATATGCAAACCCAATTATTTTCCTGCCATTTTTTACAATTGTTTTATTCATTTTAAGCGTTTTTTATAGTTTAACGTATGTTTCGTTGTTTTTTAAAAGATAGTGTCTTAAATGGGGTCACATGGGGTCACAGAACCGTTTTTTATGCCTCGCTTAGTTTTTTACCTGCGGAAAGCATTATTTCAGTTTCAATTTCAGTTATGCCATGATATTCAGCATACTTTTCGATGGTCAGGAAGTTGTTAACGAAGTCAAGCCAGAAGGCAATTAATTTGTGTTTCATTTTTTACGTTTTTTAGTGAAAATTAAAGAGATAATAACAAAAGTTAGCATCCAAAGGACGTTAACCAGAAAGTACGGGTTTAAAATGTAGTCAATCATGGTTAGTTTTTTAGTTTAAATTAATATCTTCAATCAATTCCATTTTCTCAACATAATCCAATACCATTGCTTCCAATAGCATTAAACCATTTAACTTGTATTCACTGTTTTTGTCAATCATTTGAGCCACAACGTCAACTTTTCGCTGATATACTTCAGGTAAATCCATTTGGACAACCAAAAGAGCTACAATTTTAAAGCGTGTAATTAAATTCATTTTTTATAGTTTAAATTAATAATAAAATACTTTTGTCTTTTACCACCAAAACCCCGAATATTGCTATTCGAGGCGGTGAAGGTGATTAATATTAGTTCAATATAGCTTCAATTTCAGCACGTTTTGATGTTTGAGCAACCCAACCAGCCTGTTTTTTGTTTTGATAGGTTAAATAAGCATTAAAACGGCAACCAGCAGACCTTAATTTGTCTTTAATAGGTTTTGTATCTCCAAAAATTGCAATTGCTTTTTTTGAATAGTTTACGATAACAATATCACCAACCGATTTAACATCCGTTGCAACCGTTTTAACTGGTTTTTGCGGCTCGCCTGTATTCAGTAAGTAGAAATCTTTTACAGGATAATTTGACACCTTATTATTGCTGAAATCACTTTCTTTTACAGTTAAAGCATCTTTTAAATTATCGAATATTAAAAAACTTCTTTTTGCTTTTTTGCCGAATTTAATTAAGCGAACAACCCGAAATTTAACCTGTTCGTACGGATAATTTAATTCAAGTTTCAAATAAATACCAGCATCAATAGAGGTTACTTTTTTATAATTTTCATTCAGGAAATCAATATCTTTTTGTGATTTGCCCCAAGTTTCTTTTTGTTTTTTGTCTTCAGCAATTTCACTTAATTCATATTCTTTTTTACGGGCAACTTCAGCACTGTTTTGTTCGTTAATCTTTTCCGTTAACCATTGTTTTGTGTAACCCATTTTATTCAATAAAACAGATATATTTTTATCATAAATTGCATCAATAGAAAACTGTAAAACTAAATATTTGTCACCCCACATTCCAACGGCTGCATAAATCTGTTTATGTCCGAAAAATAAAGAGGTGTCAATTTTTTCAAGTTTGGTTTTCAGGTCTGCTAAAATGGAAGTGTAATTCTGTTCGTTAACTCTTTTTGTTATCCTGAAACAATGTTCAGTACTATTGCGGTGATAAAAATAATCTGAATGTTTCAAAAAAGCATTCATTTTTTTACGTTTAATCTCATCAATGGCACTCCAGCGAACACCAATAGATTTGTTTTTATTCTGGAATATGTTTTTATATCCAAAACAATAGTTATTGGTAACTTCAGGAAACAAACCATGTATTGTAATTTGCGAATAGTACTTAAATACTGGTAAGTCCTTTGTAATTACCTCCAAACTTTCAAGGGTTAACCCATGTTCAATTTTGTCCAGTATGTCACTGTTAATTGATTTGTTTAACCTGTTTAACTTGTTTTTTTTATCGAAATTAGTTTTGAATATTTCGATAACTTCTGTTTTTTTCATTTGATTGTTTTTTAAAATTAAATTTGTGGCACAATAAGAATCAAACTTATTTTTTACCAGTTTTTTAGACTGGAAGTAGCAACCATGCAATGCCTGTTTTTTATGTTTGTTTTTTATCAATAGATTTTCTCTATTGTCGTTAATTTTTTGTACCTTTGTGGTAATCAGTTTTTTACGTTCTTTGACGTATTGTTTTTTAGGATAAAATATCCTCTTTTAGCTCCCATTCCAACAAAACAGAGTTCCACTGTTCAGGAGTCAAAATAAATACATTACTTACAACCCGTGCAAACTGTTCATAGGTTTGGCACTCGATTAAAAATTCCTTTGCGAATACTGGATAAATGTATCCGTAAAATACTTTTTTTTGGGTGATGTTTTTTAAATTTTTCATGCTTTGTTTTTTATAGTTGTTTTTCACCCACAAAGCCCCGTTTACCGAAATAAACGAGGTGATTCGTAGGAGATGTTTTTTAAAAATTTAAAAGGTCTTCAAATGAATTACCAACAAAATCGACATTAAACAAATAAAAATTGTTTTGTGTATTATCAACCGCAACAGAATAACTTTTAACACTGCTATTTTTGTCTAAAATATCACTTACAAAATCAATTAGCTCAAGATTAATATTTCCTGAAATAATTTTTCTTTTTTTAGAATTACATTGTACAAATCTAATCCTTGCTCCATTTGTGTTTGTGGCTGGCAACCAGCCAACTTTCAACAAAGTACTGTTTTGAATTCTTTTAGTTTTCATAATTTAGTTTTTAAAATCGTTTGTACATCTTTGGCTTAAATAGTTAATTTTTTTGCCATAGCTTTTGCAACACATGTATGTGTTGCCGCTGAGTTATTTTCCCCCAGCTCTTTTAATAAACTTATATTAATAGGGGCATCGTCCCACCACCAAGAGCCGCCCCTGCCCATATTGTTGAATGGTATTTTTATTTCATTTAGATGCTCATCCCCACTGTTCAACGCGTGTTTAATGTCTTCTATTGTTAATGACTCCAAAATAAATCGTTCTGTTGATTGGGTTGCAAATTGCAAATAATACACATGATGTAATTCGCTTGAATTGTTCATGTACTCTTTTCTAGTTATTAACTTTTTTGTTTTCATAATAATAATTTTAAGGTTTAAAAATTAGTACCCGGCCTAACTTCGCAGTTAAATATATTACTCTATTTTCAAGTAATTTAAACCGGGTGAAATGTTAAAAGTCTGCTAACATTATAGAGTTAGCGCAAATAGTCTCATATTCGCTGAAATTTTTGCTGTCTTCGTTACTACAATCATAGTCTTCCAAATAGTCGCAAATTGCCTCATTAAATTCATTCGAGGAAACAATTTTGCAGCCCTGCAAGGCGTTACAAACGAAAGTAACCATAATAACGGGCTCGTAACAAAAATAGTCTTTAAAATAGGTATAAAGCGAGTTTTTATAAGGAGCTAATTTTTCAAGTTGTAGCTCCTCATCATTTAGTACTGAATTAATAATTTCGTGTAATTTCATAATATTTTAATTTAAGTGATTTAAAACAATACCCAAAACACAAACAACCCAAGCAACAACAGTTAATACTTCCAGAGAAATAATAATTTTGTCCTCAATTGGTAACGTAGTTAATTTTTTCATAATTCTATAATTTTAATTAATATCTGATTTATACCAACAAAACCCCGCAGAGGTTAACTGCGAGGTGGTTTATTAATAAAATAATTCATTTTTAAGGCAGTCAGGATATACTCCACAAAAAGAAACTTTGTTAAATCTATCTTTGTATTTTTTTGCAATATAGCCGGTAATTATAAAACCTTCGTTATCTGTTCCTTTGTGTACTCTGGTCAAATTACCTTTTCTAATTTCTAAATCAAATCTATTTTCAGATTTAATATATTTTGTTTCAATCTCATTAATAACCGATTCGGCTATTTTTACCGCGAAAACTTTTTTAATATCTTCCATAATTTTAATCTTTAAAGTTAATTTGTGCCTGATAAAAGAAACGGTCTTTTCCTGTTGCTAAAACATAATCAGGCGGCAGCGGTACGTCATGGCAAACAATCAAACTCGCATGGCAGTAATCAAACCGCTTGAATCATCACTTTATTTGCTCAGTACCTGTTTTATACTCGCTGGAGTCAGAGCCGCTTCTATGCTATTCACGGAACTTTGAAATTTCTCTGTTTGTCCTGTCAGGCAGTAACGAGCTTATACGGCTGTCAATCGTTGGCGCGAGTGGTTGAACGTTGTCGCGCTGCGTGTCCTGCATTATACAGGGAAAAGCTCCTGCCGATATGTTATAAAACATGTGCGGCTAGTGGCACTCAGACCACTGTCTCATTAATACCCCTAAATTAATAAATCACTGAAACTACGATATGACAAAAGTCATACTTTCAACACCGAAAACATGTTATAAAACACCTCAAAACTTGCATATTATAGATAAAATCTATACCTTTGTGCTAATGAATAGAGAGAGCTTAATAGATAACAAAGATTTGCAATTAACCAGCACAGGAAGTACACAGATTAAAAACCTTCCAGACTGGTACGAGTTCACAATCGGAACAAAGCAAGTAATAACAGTTTACAAACTAGCCACCTTCGACATTCAAAACAATTACTTTGAAACAATACTAAATTAATAACAATGGCACGACCTTATAAATACACACCAGAACAACTACAAAGCAAGATTAATAAATATTTTGAATATGCCGACAACAACCCACTAATAAAAAACGAAGTAGTAAAGACAGGCAAAGAAGCAGGGAAAATACTACCTGTTCCTATGCCAGTAGTATATAGCATCCAAGCCCTATGCTATGACATAAATTTAGACGTTGACACATTTTATGACTTATACCACAAAGACAGGAAGCCAAGCAATGAAAACAATAAAAAGGGAGAGGATAATGTTAATCTAATAAATCAGTTATCCGATATTATTACACGTGCAAAGCTAAAGATAGCAAAGAATCAAATAAACGGTGCGACCGCCGGACTAATGAATCCACTAATAGTTAGCAGGTTGCAAGGACTCACAGACAAACACGAGGTAAAAGCCACAAACACGAACATATCTGTGAATGTAGTTGATGAAGGACTAAAGGGGAAACTTGACAATGAATAGAACTGTGTAATTCACACGATAGAGAACCGGGTTAACATTGATTGATTCGGTTTTATTGTTTAATATCGTGAATTAATAGAATAATAGCACCCTTGGAGGGCAAACCATGCATCTACTCGCGATAGGTGCATAGTAAATATAATAATGTAGATAAGAATATGTATGTAATAGTAAACACTAAGGAGAGAACAGCCGAGATATTCACAACAGCAACCGGAGCGGCTAACTACCTGAACATAAACAGGAACACGATAGCAACTTGGAGACAGTCCAACACCTTCCATAAATACAATAATTTTGAGATATATTTCGAGTCTGCAATAAACAGAATAAAGAAACGATAATAGTATATCCAACCGCGACCACCGAACACACACACGCGACCCCGTACCCCGAAATGAAAAAGGGTTTATTACTATGCGAGGCTTATTTATGTAGTAGATATGAAATCCCCTCCTAAAATCCACACCCCCCATCCCAAAAATCTTTTTCATGCTCTCTATTAGATTTACGTTTTCGATAGATAAATTCTATTTGTATATTGCGTATAGTTTTTGCATCTTTGTTTAAAAATAGATTATGGAAAAGTTAGTATTAGATTTCAAGATAGATTACGCCCTTGATTGGTTATGTGGTGTTTCTATAAAGCAGTTGCGTGATGATTTAGACGCAATAGAGAAACTTGGTGCGACTCATGTTGATATTGAATCTAATGTTTACTATGACTGTGCTAATACTGAAATTAACGCAATATCTACTAGGGTAGAGACAGTAGAAGAGTGCAATGAAAGAATTGAGAAGGAGAGACGTTTCAATGCTAGTCGTGAGCTTCTGGAGTTGAATGAACTAAAAAGATTACAAGAAAAGTATAAATTATAAATCTATGAAAAAGATTAAGCGACAGAGTCAGGTTATAATAGCCGTAGTTATTTCTATTGGTTTGTTATTATCTTTGGCTGAGATTATTTATTTTACTATTCACTGGGGGTTAATTTAGTGTTATGTCGAGATTAATGTTTACTGGTTCGGATGTATTGTTTGCGACAAGGTTGGTAGGTGGTCGAAAATTCCCAACTAAGTTCAGCAAGTATTTTTACATGTTAGGTTACACTGTGTTTATTAAGCTGTGTGATTTATTCGTAGAGGGTTTTTATGTTGTGTCAGAACATTTGATAGATGAGCTTCGACCTTTGCGGTTAAAGAGTGCTATAAAGGTTTTGGTTGACCCGCCCTTGTATGATGAGAAGTTTGTTAAGAAGGCTCATAGGAGTTTTAACATTTTGTATTATCGTGGATTGGGTTCTAATCAGGTTTTCAAGGATTGGGTATATGGCTACGATGTGATGCAAGATGTTGTTGGTAATTTCACACACGATTGGTTTAATGCGAAGAAGGTTGAAAACATACTAGATGTTGTTTCTTCTAGGGGCATTAATGTTATCGAGGCAAATGGTGATGCAGATATGTCGAAGGTTTATCCTTTTATTGATGTAATGATTCGCCCAAATCGTCACGATGGCTATCCTAGGATGGTAATTGAGTGTGAGAAGAATGACATTCCTTATTACTGGTCGAAGGAAAATCCTAATGTGGAAGATATTATTAAATTTATAGAGAATAATGATAAAAGTATTAACGGCTTGCGGAAATAGGCACAAGGAATTTATAGATTCGTGTTTATCTTCTACTAATAATATGGATTGTGTACACATACTTTCGATTGACGAGTTCGATGAGGGTAAGGGTGTTGTAATGAACAGGATGTTGTCAGGGGTTAAGGACGATGATATAGTGGCTTTGCTCGATGCTGACGATACCGCTTGTGAAGGTTGGTTAGATAATGTGAAGTACTTAAAAGATTATGATTTAGTTTACGGAAATACGCTTAATTACAGTCCAACAACAAGAGAGTTATATCGGAGTCGTGATTTTGATAAGGAGTTATTTTTGAAATACAATTTTATTCCTTATTCTGGGGTAATAATGAAGGGTTGGTTGGCGAAGCAAGCACCGTATCCTAATATTGTTCATGGTGCTGATTATTATTGGTGGCATTTATTACTTCAGTACTCGGATAAGTTTAAGTATGTTGACAAGATTTTTTGCACCCGGAGAACACATACGTCTTATAGGTCTTGTAATATCCCTGTTTACCGAAAACTAAGGCGGTTATACCGAGAATATAAGTTACACAAAATGATAGATTCGATATGAAGATTGCGTTAGTCTATCCGAGGGGTAATCTGTTACCTAGAGAATTTGATGGAGTAGTAGAGACACGCCCCAAAAAGTCTTTGTTACCGCTTGGGATGCTTTCTATTGTAGCTAATTCACCCGCTGACATTGATTTTATCGACAATCGTGTTAATAACATGACCGATGTTGAGTTGTATTTCAGACTAAAAAATTATGATGTGGTAGGGTTTGGTGGAACTATATTTGAGTCAGAGCAAGCAGTTAGTTTGTCGTGGACGTTGATGCAAAACGGTGTATTTACTATTTACGGTGGTGCGAATGCTACTGTGAATTACGATATGTACGACACTAAATTCAGTCAGATTGTGATAGGTGAGGCAGATGATTATGATTTTAAGTCTCGTGATAAGATAGTTAATTTAAGCCGTAAAAAGAATTTAGATGACCTATTGTATCCTTACAGGGGTGGAGTTGTTTTAAAAGACTATAATCGGCATGAGAAGTGGTTAGATTTTCCGACAGATACTGTTATATCATCAAGGGGTTGTCCTTATGACTGTTCGTTTTGTTCGTCAAGGATAATTTGGGACAAGAAATACACAATGCGTAGTGCTGAGAATGTAGTTGACGAGGTTAAATATCTAGTAAGAACGATAGGCACTAAGAGTATTTATTTCCGAGAGGACAATTTCACTATAAGCAAGAAAAGACTAACTGCTATTTGTAATGATATGCCTGTTATGTGGAAGTGTGAGAGTAGGGTCGATGCTATCAACGATGAGACAGCAAGAATAATGTCCGATGGTGGGTGTTCTGTTATTTGGTTTGGGATAGAACACACAAGCGACAAAATATTGAGAACTGTAAGCAAGGGAACTGATTATAGAAAAACAATGACCGCACTAGAGGCGTGTTACAAATATGGCATAAAAACAGTTGGTAGTTTCATCGTTGGTTTGCCAGAAGAGTCGATATACGATATGATTCTGAATGTTGTTAATATCCGAAAGCTAGGGCTAGACCATGTGTCCTTAAATCGTGCGTATGCCTTTCCTGTAAGCGACATGTATCATGAGATACTAAGACACGGGCTAGATGTTTATTCCCATAATGGTATTATCCTACCAAAAACAAAACGTGCGAGTAAGGAAATTGTCGATACGATTCATTATCTTGCAGGCAAATACTTTGCTGTTACTGAAAAATACTTCAAACAATGACGAATATAGATTTTAACAAGAACCCAAAACAGGAAAAAGCACTTGATACGTTGCTAAGTAACAAGTTTACACTACTTTACGGAGGCTCTAGAAGTGGAAAATCTTTTATCATAATGTTTCTGATAATTTACAGGGCATTGAAAAAGAAGTCTCGTCATGTTATAGTTAGGCTACATTTTTCTGATGTAAAGAAGTCTATTGTGAATGAGACATTCCCTGAGGTTGCGGAGATAATGGGTGTTGACTACAAGTTAAACAAACAGGATTTCTATGCTACGTTTGCCAATGGTAGTGAGATACATTTCTCTGGTATAGACGAGAGTCGTGGGCTAGAGAAGATACTCGGAACGGAATTTTCTACAATATGGTACAATGAGTGTTCACAGATTGCTTATGATGCTTACACTATCTTAAAAACAAGGCTTGCACAGAAGTCAGGATTAGTAAACAGGATATTCCTAGACGAAAACCCACCAAAGAAGTCGCATTGGTCGTATCAGATTTTCTTCAAGCACTTAGAGCCGTCAGACAAGACTTTACTAAAGAATCCTGAACAGTATGGTGAATTAAAAATGAACCCTGCTGACAATGAGCAGAACATATCAGATGATTACATTGAGATGCTTCAGTCTTTACCTGCTAAACAGCGAAAACGTTTCTTGGACGGTGAATTTTCAGATGATGAACTAGGGGCGTTGTTCACTGAGTCTAATTTTAACAGGAATAGGGTTACGGTTCATCCTGAGTTAAAAGAGGTTGTTATTTCTGTTGACCCTGCTACTACTGCCAAGATGTCATCTGACGAAACTGGAATAGTAGTAACGGGCAAGGGGTTTGACGATAGGGGATATTTATTGCAAGATTCTTCAGGTATTTACACCCCAAAAGAGTGGAGCAAGAAAGTTGTTTCTTTGTATAATAAATGGGATGCTAATTGGGTAGTTGCTGAGACAAATCAGGGCGGAGACATGGTAAAACACACCATCCAGACTGCGGACGAGAACATTCCTGTCAAGGGAATACACGCCACTAAAGGTAAGTTGCTCAGGGCAGAACCAATATCGGCAATTTACGACAGCGACAGAATAAGTCATGTAGGTGGATTTCCTGATGCGGAGGAAGAAATGTGTAATTACACTGGTGCGGTTGGTGATAAGTCACCAAATCGGCTAGATGCGTTGGTTTACGGGTTCACTCACTTGTTTCCAGTTGGTGTTTATTCAGATTCAGAGATATTCAATCGCGATAATCTAAAATACTGGAAGGAATACGATTTCACCGATAGTTATGATTTTGCTTACATAAAACTAACAAGTACGAACAGCAAGAACACTGATTACAATTTTTTGGGGTTACACGCTAAGATTAAGGACAAAAAGATATTCATAACAGACTGTATTTTCAATAGTATGCTTCCGAGTGATAATTTAGGGCAAATAAAAGACAAATTCGTTGGTGCAAAGAGGGTGTTTGTAGAATGTTCGCCTTCGTTTCTTGCTTTTGCTAAAGAGTTAAAGGTTTTGGGTATTCCCGTAAGGACGATTAAGGAATTTACCCAAGAGGATAATATGATAATCAGTGAATCAGGGTTTATAAGAGACTATTTTGTGTTTGAGAAAGGCAATGAAAGCACTTATTATAAGAGTTTCATGCAGCAACTAAACGCATATACTACTGAGTCGGGGGCAAATGAGTCGTGCGCTGCGAATATATTGCCAAGTATGGCATACGTTGTTAAAAGGCTGATGAAGCAGCACTTAAAATAATATTTGTGTTTTAACTAAATTTTCTTACCTTTGAATAACGGTTTGTGTATGTTTAGTTGTACACGAAAGAAAGTTTTTAATATTAATCAATCGTTCTATAACATAAACCGTTAATAAGTAACTAAAGTACAATTAAATATACACTTTGTTATCGGTCGGTTTTATTCTTCATCCATGAGTGGACAAATAAAAAAAGAAGATATTGTATCAACAGAAGTAGAATCTGCGCTTAATGAATTATACGGTGCTATGGCATCAATTTATAAATCACACATAGTACTTAAAAAAAATGGATGGGATATTGGTATTCCTGATATTCTCAACCAAGCTGCTTTGCATATTGGGCGAGACTTGAAAGACAATATTCCTGTTCCTGCGAAGCGGTTTGTTCAGGATGTGCTCCATCTTTCTCGCACCTCCTGAATGTGAAGATGAAATTTCTCATTGAAGTCCGTCATTTCTTCTTCATCAAAACTTTTGTCAACTAAGGCATCTAGTTTTGCCTCTATAACCATTAGAGAATTTAAAATTACTTCAATGTTTTGTTCTGTTTTTGTCATGATTTTTAGTTTTAAATATTTAGTATCAACTCAACGCAAAGCGTTGAATAAAATTTAGTTCAATGAATCGGTTTAGACTCCTCTGCCAAACATCCCTTCTAAATAAGCTATCAGTAATACCACAACAATCCCTAAAATCATCAATATGACAATTGTAATATGCCTTTTCCTTTGTATGTTTGTTGTATTACTTGGTTTCTGGGAGCTTGGTAATATAAAAGATGACGGCAATTTAGATTGATTTTGCTGTTTCTTTCTTGTTTGTTTATGAACTATCTTCATCCCTCTATATTTTTTGTCTTTTCCCATCATCTTTTCTTGCCCCCATTCCTCCATTTTTCTTAAAACTGACCGATAACGAGAGATATGATTCGTAATTTCTTGTTATGAATTATATGTCCTATTATTCAAATTCGATGAGGTCACATTCTTCATAGATTTATTCTATATTAAAAACAAAGTCAATAGTTGCGCTTTATTCAATTTTATTTATTAACTTTGTAAAAAATATAGTTTATATTTATGGCTTTTGAAAAGTTTAGGCTTAAAGTCGCAGAAAAATTGATTAATGGCAGGACTTCAAAGTCTGCGTCCAATATTGCTGTGTCTTCTGCAATACGTTCATTGGTGACAGGGAAACCATTCTACACTTCTTTGGATAGTCAATCTGAGCTAGAAAATGAATATAGGACCAATCCCGTTCTTTCTTCTGTGATAAACATGAAGGCAGATTACTCAGCAAATGCAGTAATAAGTGTTAGGAATATAAAGAACGGTGAGATAATAACGGACAAAGACTTTAGGAATACAAAAAGTAATGACCATATACTGAAACAGATGTTTCGGTTAAAGAATAACCCAAATCCACTTCAATCCACAAAAGAGTTTCTTTCTTTGGTGTCGATTTTTAAAGATGTATTTGGCAATGGGTATATTTATGGCAATAGTGCGACAAACGATGTAAACATAAGGGATATTGCTTATATGTGGGCGGTATGGTCGCAATATATGAAGCCTGTAACCACTGGGAAGTATTTTGATTCAACGAGTATTGACTCAATAATCAAAGGATGGGAATGGGAATGGAACACCTATAAGAAGAATTTCACGACAAACGAAATACTTCACAGGAAAGAACCAAATGTAAGGCTAAAAACACCGTCAGACTTAGTACTAGGAGAGTCGAGACAGGTTTCTTTGGCATGGGCTTTATCAAACATTAAGATAGCATACGAAAGTAGGAATGTTATAGCCAAGGAGCGAGGGATGAGGGCTATAATCTCTACCAACAACAAAGACGGAAACGTTGGTAGTGTTCCGATGGATAGTGACGAAAAAACAGAAGTTCAAAAAGACCTGAAAACAAATTACGGCTTTTTGGAAGGACAAGACCAGTTTATGGTAACTCGTCATAACATATCGGTTCACAGTATAGACCAAGACGTTAGGAAGTTGGGGCTTTTAAATGAAATATCTTCTGATGCAATGGTTGTTGCAGAGAGATACGGAGTGCCAGAGGTTCTTGTTAAGTTATACATGAAAGGTGCTACGTTTGAGAATCAGGAAAGTTCTGAGCGCAGAATGTATCAGAACACAACAATTCCTGAGTCTAAAGACAGAACCGATGACATTAATGATTGGCTAAAAACAAGAGACTTTGGATATGAGTATATAAATAGTTTCGACCATATACCAGTACTTCAAGAAAACGTAAAAGACCGTTCAGAAACAAACAGGAATATAAATATTGTACAGAAAGAGTTATTCTTTTCGGGTGCTATTACTTATAATCATTGGTTGCAAGAACTTGGTAATCCTGCTGTAAACGAGGCGTGGGCGAAGAAACGAATAACACAAATGAACGAGAATGAGATACAAATAATTAAAGGAAACTACACTATTAGCAAAAGTGAGAATAATTAAAAAACAAATATCATGGCATTAATAAAAGAAGATTACGATTTATCGGGTGGAGCAACATTCTCAGATGTTATTGCTAGTCCAGAGAACGTAAACCTATCGTGGAAATCAACTGTTGCCACTGATACGGCACAGGTTGTTGCATTGGAATGGTGGGTTCAGGTTGGCGGTGAGGACTATCACCAATTACCTGACCGCAGGAAAAAAGATATTATATCAAAATTAGTAGGCAATGAGTCTGATAATACGAATGTATTTGGGATAAACGCCACTAATTTAAAGATAAAAATAGTGCCTCCATCTGGTGCTGACGGTACATTGAATTTATGGGCAATAACTACATAAGATGGAAACAGATAAGAAAAAAATAATAGACAAGAAAAAACTTCTAAAGGATAAGAAGAAGTTTATTAAAGAGAATAAAAACATAATCTTAAAGTGATGGAATATTGCAAAGAATTAAATCTGGAATTTGCCACAAAGCAAGAAATGTTTTTTGCACTAAAGGCTAAAAAAGATGAATTAATTGGACTTAAAAAGTCTCAGATAAAATCATCCGATGGTATTAATTTGTCTATAAAACCGAAGGTAGCACAAAAGGCTGAACCAGAGGATTTGAAATTTGGTGATACTGTAAAGGTTGCCATGAACACCACAAACTATCTTGACTTTGACGGTGATTTGATAATTGACGGTGCTTGGGGTAAATCAGCAAAAGAACAAAACGGAAAAACATATCATATAATTAACCACGACCTTAAAATAGGCAGCATAGTAGCTTATCCGAAAGACGTTTCCGTGTCTGTTGAAGCGGTAGATTGGTCTAGTCTTGGAAAAGACTACAAAGGTTCTACTGAGGTGCTAGTGTTTGAATCTACCATAACAGAGAAGACGAATAACGATGCTTTTTTAGCGTATAAAGACGGTGAGGACATAGAACACTCAATCAGGCTAATGTACGTTAAAATAGACCTTGCAATCAACAGTGACGAGCAAGACGATAAGGCAGAAAAGGCATTATTTGACAAATATATTGATAAGGTAGCGAACAAAGATGTTGCAGAGGAACGAGGTTACATGTGGATTGTATCAGAAGCGAAAATATACAAAGAGGGCAGTTTGGTTCTTTTTGGTGCGAATGATGCAACACCGCCATTACAGAAAAACAGTGAGCCGCAAATAAGCACTCACAAGCAAAATAACGAGCCGCAAGATGCACTCGATTACGATTTTTTAACTAATAACATTTTTAAATAATAAGAAAATGACTGAAGAAGAAAAAAAAGCGGCTTTACTGCAAGAGATTGAAGCAAAAGTCAAAGGGCTTATTACAGATTCCAATAAAGAATCTATAACAAAAGCAGAGTTGGACAAAAAGGTTGACGAATTAAATAAGGCAATTGCCGATTCATTGGATAAAGATGGCATGGCTACATTGAAAACGAGTGTTGACGACCTTGTTGAAGCAACGAACAAAAACAGTTTGGAGTTGAAAGAACTTCGTGATGGTAAAATCACCGAAGATGCCAAACCTAAGAATTTCCGTGAAGCGATTAAAGATGCTATCATGGCGAAGAGTGACGTTCTTGTTGAAAAGAATGATGACTACGGTAAGAGAATGTCTCTTAAAGACTACTTCACTGAAAAAGGAAACAGAACAACACCTACGTTTACTATTAAGTCGGCTGTTGATATGTTAGAGAGTAACATCGTTCAGAGTAACGTTGCTACTGTTAGATTGACTGAATTAGACCCACAGAGAGTAGGTATTCCGTTAACAATCTATCCTCACGTATTCGATTGGATGCCAATGAAAACTATCACGCGACCAACAATGTCGATTTTGGTAGTTTACACTTATGAAGACGGTTCAGGAACAAAAACTGAAGGTTCTGCATCAAGTCAATCAAGTTTCTTATTCAAGACTGTTGAATTTAAGTCATTTTACAATGCTACTTATTTCACTTTGTCTGATGAGACACTAGATGACTTAGAAGAGGCAATGGACGAGATTGCTGCTACTGCCCCTGATAAAATTTTAGATTCAATTGATGGTAAGATTTTAGGTACTTCAGGTGATGACTCAACTGATATTGCAGGATTGTTTACGGCAAACAAACATACCGACTTTGCGACAGTCACTTACACTAATACCGTAACAGGTGCTAATGTGATTGACCTTATTGCTAAAGCAAAATTGCAGTGCGAGGGCAACAAATACCGTCCGAATATTGTAATCATGAATCCAACTGATGTTGACAATTTGGCGGCTGTTAAAGATGCGAATGACAACTCTGTAAACGACCGTAGGGTACGTTGGGACACTCTTGGAAATCCAGCTTATGTGTTTGGAATGAGAATCGTTGCTTCTACTGCAATTACAGCAGACACACTTGCTGTTGTTGACCAAAAGCAGTTAATGATTGGTAAACGTTCTGATATGACAATGGAAATTGGATACAACGGAACTGACTTTACTGAAGGACAGAAAACAGTTGTAATTAAAGTTCGTAACGCATTTGGTGTTAGGGATAAGGCTGCTGTTATTTATTCAGATGCAATTGCTACTGATGTTGCGGCTATTGATGATGGAGCTTAATATTAAAAAAGTTTAAAATGAAAAAATTATTATTTTTCTTATCAATGATGTTGGTGATGGTTTCTGTTAACGCACAAACCACACCTACTGAGGTATCTACGGATGCTATAATTCAAAATGCGTATAACAAATACATTTGGGGGACGACTGCCGATACATTAACGAATGCCGATACGTTGACATTTGTTTATAGAATCAAGTCACGTTCAACATCTGGACAAACGCAGGACTTTACTGTAAAACTTTATTCAGATTTTGTTTCTGGAACAGCAGGAGGAACTTTAGTTGCTTATAGTTCGCCTGATGGTGTTAATTATGCTAGTACGACAGACACGATTACTGTTGCGGCTTTAACAGGTGACGCGATGGACACGGAAGTGATTAGTTTGAGTGATTATATGTATCCTTATTTGAAGTTTATATATCTACAAACTGGAACTGCTGTTACCATACCAAAGGTTTATGTTTATTCTAAGCGCAACTAATGGCACTATCTTTAAGAAATGAGAGAAGGCATCGAAAGGCTGTTGAATTGATTTGCAAGAGATTGCAGATTGACGATGAAGCCATAGATGCCTACATTGACAGGGGTAGATTTATGCCTTTTACAAAAACGGCAAAGAAGAAAAAATAAGTAATGGCAAACCTGATTGATAATACATATTTCGTTCGTGACATAGATGTTCCCGTTGGGTCAACAGTAGAATTGGCAGCACCGTTAACAGCAGGAATAGTTAGGTATGAACCTGAATATCTCAAATTATTACTTGGATACACCTTATGGAAGGCTGTTCAGGTAGAGATAGACAGTGGTACTTATACTGTTTATGGTGATTTAATAGAAGGTGCTGAGTTCTCGTTCGATTACTGTGGAAATACTATAAGCACTAAATGGGAAGGATTGATTAATACCGAGTTGGTTTCTCCAATCGCCTATTACGTGTACTATCAAAAACGAAAGAATGTAGAAAGTTTCAATTCAGGATTAGGAGAAAGAAGAGGAAAGGGTGAAAATTCAGTTGCTCATGCAGCGACAGTTAAGATGGTTAGTTCTTGGAATAATTTGGTTAAGATACACGGTGAACAAAACAGAGGTTACAAAAAATACATGGACTTCTTTTTGGACAAAAGTAATTACAGCCACGTTACTCCTGAACCTAGCGCATACAACTTTTTGTTAGCTAATGTAGCAAGTTATGACGATTGGGTTTTCACTCCTTTATGGAAGATTAACGCATTTGGAATATGACAGTAAACAGTAGATATTTTGTTGATGTTTTTGAGGACATAGTTGCAAATGTTCAGGAATCATACGACCCTACGAATGAGGAAAAGCCTTATTTTATGTACGGTCACATTCTTGACGTATTAAAGCGACTTACAATCAAAGACACCGATTCAACCGAAAGGACGAAGAAATATCCACTTATTGTTTTGTTGCAAGACTTTGAAGAGGTGAGTGTAGAAAGAGAATCATACGAGTATGAACTACCCGAAATAAAGATTCTTATTATTACTGACACCAATCCGAGTTACACAAGTGATTTGCGTTATACTTATTCATTTAAGCCGATTCTTTACCCTATATGGCAATATTTATTGGGGAGCATAGTAAGAAGTAATTATCTTAATATAACATCAAAAGCGGACATAGAATACAGTAAGTACGATAGAGTCTTTTGGGGCAAAGAGGCAATCTTTGGGGTTGATGGTTCAGCGTTCAACGATTACCTTGATGCGATTGAGATACGAATTAAAAATTTAAAAGTTAAAAAATACAATAATTGTTAATATTATGGCATGTAGTACAACAGGATACACAGGACAAAACTATTGCGATAAAAACAGCAGATTCGGTAAGCCTACTGGAATCATGTTCGCAATAGACGGAAACACCAATACGGCAGCTAACTTTTTGTTAGAAGCTACTTGGGATGATGATGTAGAGGCACAACAGGTCTTTCCTTTACAGAATATGAAGGCGATTGAGGACTTGTCAACAGAACCTACTTATAAAGACTATGACGATGGTTCAAGACGACTAATGGAGCAGGGAAACTACCGTTTTGCGGTTTCATTTGATGTTAACGAGTGTGTTAAAAAGCAACTCCTAAACTTCAGGGGCTTCCAAGAGGGAATCTACTTAGTTTATGGCGATGTAATTCGTGGGCGTACCGTTGACTCAGGGGTGAACATTGTTCCTATTCGTTTAGAGAACGTGAACATCGAGAAAGGGAATATCCCTACAATGGCAGATACCGAAATGGTAAAAATTGTTATCGACTTAAAATCTGACAAAGATTTGAATGAGTACGATTATTCTCGTAAAATGGCATGGGATGTTGATGACGTTGATGGATTGACTGAAGTTACGGTAACAATGGTCACAGAAGCATCTGATGCGGTTGTGGTTGATGTAACTGCTGATTGTGGTGGACAAACCAAACAAATTAGTGGCATAGATGATACAGGAGTACTTAGTTTCACTAACTTAAATGGGTCAACTCCAGTGGCGGTAACTGCGGTTGCTGAGAGCGCAACTGTTCGTGGTAGATATACTATTTCCTCAACATTCGCAACGGGTTATTTTGTTGATTTAGCATCCCCTGTTGATAGGATTGACACAGTGAAGGTAATATCAAGTGGAAAAATAACATTAGGCACTATATCATAAAATAAAGGGGTGTTAAAAGCCCCTTATTTTTTAGATGGATAAGATTGAGCAACAGATAAGTCGTTTTAAGAAGTTGGATATTTGGAAATTAGTGGGTGAGATGTTAAGGGAAATGTCACCGACTATTATAGACATGAACCAACAACAGTTACTTGATGGGTTAATGGCAGATGGGAAACCAACACCAAGCCACACGGGTAGCATAAAATCGAGAGCTTATGTGTCAAGCAAAATAGCTGCTGGAATTTACAATAATGCAATATCTCCACATTGGAACTATTTTAACGAAGGTGATTTCTTTGATGGATTTAAAACTGTCTTGGAAGGTGATGGGTTACTGATAGAATCATCTGATGAAAAAGGTGGTGATTTGTTTGTTGGTTCAGCAGAATATAATGTTTATGGTCTTACCGATGAGAACTTAGACTTTTTAATCAAAATAATGATAGATACGTTGCTTAAAAAAATAAGAGCAGAACTTGGATATTAAAAATAAAGATTATGGCTTGTTGTAATAACGAAAAAAGGAAAGATAAGGATTATGTCAAAAGTTTGGCTGTTAGGTATTCCGAAGAAATGGAAGTCGATGTTGTTTTACACGTATTTTCGCTTCGTGGCGTGGGTAAAAAGATTTACGACTTTACGGAAAACAAAGAAAGTGTCGGAAGTAACGGATTTGTCGAACTTATTGAGTTTCGAGGAAATAAAAGCGAAAGTATTTTATCGGATACAGAAAGCGTTATCGGAGATACAGACCGAACAGAAACAGTTAGAGAGCCTATCCCCAAAAGAATTAAGCGAAAGTCTGCCAAAGTTAAACCTAAAATGGGAATCAGCGATGAACTTGCTGAAAAAGAATCAGAAGGAAACGAATGAGAACGCACACACGGCATGGAAAGCGATAACGTCTGAATATTATGAGTACATAGATGAAAGTTCGTTTAACGAGTTCGTAAAGGGCGTTAGAAAGGACGTTAAGTGGGACTGCGAGTTACTTGAAATGAAAGCAGCAGTAATGTTGGCAGAATTGGGACAAGACTCAGGATGGGACGCTTTAGAGGAAATAGGACTAAAAGGTGACTTATCTAAAATAAAACAAAAGATAAAAGGTAGGATTACTAATCACGATTTAAAGACTACTGATAAACCAAAAGAAGAAAAGCCTGTTGATTTTTACGTTATGATGGCACAGGTAAGAAAAAGAGATTACAAAGTTAATAGCGACATTTTACTGCAAGAGTGGGCTGCTATTTTAAAAAGCATAAAAGAGGAAAATGAGCGGAAAGATTCTTAAAACGGATATAATTAGTGAAGATGCTTTAAAGGTGTTTTCTGAGATTGTGCTTAAATTTGAGAAGATATTAGCAGAGGCTAAGAAGATGAAGTCGGGCGTGAAAGACAGTGGACTAAAAAAATTATCAGAAGATGCTAAAAAAACAGAAATTGCATTTGAAGGACTAAAGAAAAATACAAAAGAATTTACAAGTTTACTCGCACTTGAAAAACAAAGAGCCAAAGAAACATCTGATACTTTAATAGCTACATCAAAGGCAGCATCAGCACAAAAGAAAAAAGAAAATACTGATTTCAAAAAGGATATGGCAGAACGTGTTGCAGCTTATAAACGAGTTGCGGCAACAGAAAAAAAGTTGGCAAGAGAAAGGGCTGTTGCAGCAAGACAAGCAGAAAGAGACAGGCAAAAAGCATTAAAAGGAAATAAATCACTATCAACATCTTTTAAAAACTTAGCAAAATCAGCAGGTATTTATCTTTTATCTATGATTGGAGTAAATCAGGCAATCAGGGTATTTAATAGCATTGTAACCACAACCAAGCAATTAGATTCGATAGACTTTGCCATGAAAAAGGTAATTGTTGATAATTTAGAGTTATCTGCAACTTATGATTTTTTAAGTAGAATAACAAAGGCTTACGGTGCTGAATTAGTTTCTACAACTAGCAGGTACATAAAATTTATAGCAGCAGCAAAACAATCAAATCTTTCAGCTAAGGTAACACAAGATATTTTTGAGTCGGTAACAAAGGCAGCAGGTGTTCTTGGATTAAGAACAGACGAACTTACTGGTGTTTATTTAGCATTAGAACAGATGTTATCTAAGGGTAAGGTTACGACAGAAGAATTGAGACGGCAGTTAGGTGAAAGGATTCCCGGTGCTTTTGGTATTATGGCAGATGCAATAGGTGTCACTATACCTCAGTTAGACAAAATGCTAAAAAAGGGTGAAATTCTATCATCCGAGGCATTGCCTAAATTTGCAATTCAGCTAGAGAAAGCATTTGGCATAGAAAACGTTAAAAGAGTTGATACACTTATTGCGGCACAAACGAGACTTACCCTATCGTGGCAAGATTTTGTCAAAGAAATGGAAGCAGCGCCAATCATAGCAAAAGGATTAGATTTAATAGCTACATCTATTGAAAAGATAAGAGAGGCGATGCAAGACGGAGGCGATATTATACGTTCCAAAGAAAACAAAATGTTATCTGAGGCTTTCTTATTAATAAACGATGCAGGAACAGCAGAAGAGAAAAGAGCCAAAACGATAGAACTAATAGGTAATTTACAGAAAGACCAAATTTTTCAATCAGAGCAATTAAAAAAATCAGAGGAAGAAAGGGATGATATAGCAAACAGTTTTAGTCATAGGTTATTCAATATATTAGCGTTAAGCAAGGGCGGTGCAAAAGGACTTGAGAAAATAAATCAGACATTAGGATTAACTGCTGCTGCACCGCTATTGAATGCACAAAAAATGGTTGATGCTAGAAAACAAGAAACAAGTGCTATATCTGGTGTAATAAAAAAATTAACAGAATATTTTAATACCATAAAGTCGCAACCATTTACTCCTGATGAATTAGTGTCAATATCACAAAAAACGGCAGAAGAGTTAAATGCTGAATTTGTAGAAATAGAGGGTGGATACGAAAGCGCAATGGAAGTTATAGAGGCGTGGTGGATACAAAGATTATCTTTAGCGAGAGGAAATACTGAAGAGTTAATTGCATTAGACAGGGAACGTATTTTGTCAAATCTTAAAGGAGGTAGATTATATAATAATTTAACGGAAATTGAAAAAGCAAATCTTTACGCAAGGTTGCGTGAATTAGACGATGAATATTTACAGTATAAAAGTGATGCAGCTATATCTGAACTTATATCAACAGCAAATGATGAAAGAGCAGCCATAGCCACAAAATATACAAAAGATTTAGTAGATTCAAAAAATAGAGCTTCAAAAAGAAAAGCAACAGAAGTAAAATTAGCAACTGAATTATTAGGGGTTGAATATCGGTTACAACAAGATATAATTGATAGTGATAAAACATTATTGTCTGAGAAAGAGGCTGCTGCTGAAAAACAAAAACAATTAGAAGAAGAATTACAAAAGACAATTCGCAAAGGTGCTGTTGAAACAGAAAGACTTAAAAGAGAAGAATTGCAAAATACACTTAACTTTATAGGTGATAGTGCTAATGCTGCATTCGACATACAACAGCAATTTTCAGATAATCAATCCCAACGAGCGCAAGACAGGTACGACAGGGACATGCAACTCGCAGGTGATTCTGTTGCTGCTCAACTTGTAGCAAAAAGAAAACTTGAAAAAGAGGAACGCAAGATAGCCAAAAGACAAGCGATTGCAGCAAAAGCACAGGCAGCATTTAATATTGGATTAAGCACAGCACAATCAATAATAGGAATTTGGGCGCAAGTACCTAAATTTGATTTTGGTATTTCAGCAGGAGTATTAACCGCAGCGGTGGCAGCGATAGGTGCAGCACAATTAGCAGCAGCATTATCAGCACCATTACCCCAATTTGCAGAAGGTGGCATAACGTCAACCGATAGCATAGTAGCAGGTGAAAAGGGTGTTGAACTAGGAATAACACCAAGCGGAGAAACATTCTTAACTCCAAACAAAGCGAGTGTGTTAAGCGGTGTTCCATTAGGTACTGAGATTATTCCACACGATGAAACATCAAGGATATTGGCACAACAAGCGATAAACTCAACTTACAATTCGGTTGACATGAGTAGAACAAACTCATACCTAAGAGACATTAGGGACAAGAAAACTGATTCGGTTGTTTATCAGAATGGGTACAAGATAGTAACACGTAAAGGATACGAAGGGAAATTTAAAGTATGATATATTCTTTTGGTACATTAGGTTGGTATTCAACGAAGGCAAACAGGCAGTATGATAACACTGGCAATGAAAATATATTGCATCATTTTGTAACGGATGCGATACCTGACTTTCAGGTGGTAATTGCAGACACGATAACAACCGCCACTTATTACCTTTACGACATAGATGATGTACAGATAAAAACAGGGTCTTGTACGGTATCTAATGAAACGAATAACGAAGGAACGGCATATAGTATTATAAAACTAACAGGAGCAACGACAACAAGCGAGGATGATGGAAAATACTCTTTAAAGGTAACTTATGACGGAACTGATATGTTCAGTGATGTTTTTTGTTGGCGAACAACCGTAACCGACTACCTAAAGATTTCAGCAGCAGTTGACGGTATTGCAATAGGTGGATTTCCATTAGACAGTTTTACTTATGCTGTGTATTTAGATACTATCTTACCTGACGAAGAATTTGAGTTGAAAGTTGTTGGTGACGAAAAGACTTACGGTGATATTCCTGCTTCGGCATCGAGTAATATAGTTAAGACATTTGTTGTAACAGGATATAACAAAACGCTTAATTTCATAGCAAGATTAGCTGTATTGGAAATAAACGGAACGGTTACAGTTACATGGAAAGGTGATGCTGTTGAGGTTTACGATATTCAGCACACGGAAAAGCAAGAGGATTTCGGGAACGATATTTATATAATAAATTTGAAATTTAAACAAAAAGATTACTTACAAAGTTATAACAATATCTAATATTTTTATTACTTTTGATAGATAAAGTCTATGAGTTTTGACGAGAGATATAAGGTTTATTTAGATGTTACGGTTGACGGCACTGAGGACAATTGGTTTCAGTGTTATCCTGACATAAGTGAATTTAAACGTACACCATTTTCGGATGAAATGTTTACGCGACAATCTTTCGGTAAGGTAACTTTTACCAATAATCCAAAACTTTACACAGATACGTCTTTAGATGCTTACAGAACTTACAATTTAATAAACGAAGCTGAAATAAGCCAAGAGATAAGGATTAAGATTACCATTTCAACAGATTTGGTTGACCCTGACACTTCTAATGAGATAATCGGATATTTTGGTGCAAACGACTGTGAATTTGACGATGACAAAAAGATAGTAACGGTAACTCCTACTATCTTAGACCAATACACTGATTTAGTCGAAAACTGGGATACAGAGGTGAATGTGTTTGGTGCTTTTGAGACAAGGAGTGCTAAATGGGTAATTGATTCTTTATACATAGGAGATGTTTTCACAGCAAGTCATAGCATACCTGTAATAAAAGTATCTTCGGATATAGACGAAGCGAGGGATTCTGATGCAGGAACATCGGGGATTTCTGGGGCGATATTATCTTATGCTACTAAGGAATATGATGCTACAATAACAATGGTTATAGATGCTGAGGTAATCAATATATTCACTATTCAGCGTATTGATTTTAAGATACGCGTATATGATGGTAGCGATTCATTGCAACAGGTAATTTTATTGGGAGAGGGAGCATACGGACATCTTGCTTCAACGTACTCTGCTGATGTAACTGTGCCATTAGGACACTACGTCAAAGTTGTTGCTATTTTAGAATCTAATGAATCAATAGAATACAACAACGTAGTTATTAACGTAGGATATTCAGCAGAACCTTATAGTACTTCTCAAGTTGATGCAAACATTCAAGCAACGTATCTACAACATTACGACATTTGGACAGATGTACTTCACGGTAGGAATGCAGGTATTGAAAAAACTGAGTTTGAGACAGAAATACCTACATTAGATTCGTACTTTAATGCTAACGGTTCACCTAAAGACGAACTATTAACAGAAAATTCTTTTGCACCTGAGAGTACAAGACAAGATATAACGTTGTGGACTGAAAACGGATACGAGACAGTACCACTTATTGGACTATACGTTACTGGCATGGAAACAGCATTGGAGGGTGCAGGATTTGAACTTTCCGATATTACTGTTTATACTACGGAGTATAAACCTAATTGGCTTTTCCCAAAGATGAAAATACGAACAAGGGCTTTATGTAGATTCTCAAGATTCGAGTCATGGGAAAAGAACGATGGCAGCACACCTGTTGGTAGTGGATGGACTGATACAGGACAAATAGACGGAGATGTAAGACTTTGGATTAAAAAACCTTTCGATGGTTCGATAACAACGTGGACTAAAGGTTCGATAGATACAAACGGTGGCAGTAATAGTGGATTTGAATGGGACGAAAGTCTTAATTCCTCTAAGCTAAAAAACTACCCATCGTCTGATGAATCGGTTACTTTGTCGGGAAGAAGTCTTTATGATATTATAAAAACTGTTTACAACGGAACACACGCTTCACTCGTTAACTACGATGTAGAATCTACTTTCTTTTGGAATGATACCGACTCGTTGATTACAGTGGCAACAGGAATAAACTATTTCACAGGTCAGGAAAACTTTCTAAACAATATAATTGGGGCGCATACCTATCAGCTACAAGATGTAAATGTTGATTCTGATGATGCAACACTGGCTTTGACGTTCAAGGATTTTATGGCAGACCTAAAAGCACTGTTTAACAATCAGATATTTTGGTGGATAGAAGCAGATACAGGTACGTTAAAAATCGAACACTTAAAATATATCGACATTGCAAAAGAAGTGTTAGATGTAGTTACACCAAGGGATTCCGAATTAGACCCAAAGACACCTTATGATAAAAACATACAGTTATTGTCAGAAATATCATCATGGAGTTACGAGAAATCAGAAATGTTTTCTATTATCGACTTTAAGATAGCAAACGCAGGGTATAAAGATTTTACGGAGAATATAATCACTTACGAAAAGATAGTCTCTAATAAGCGAAATGAGGACATAAGGGCGACAATCTCTACAAAGAAAACAACTACTGATATTCGGTATTGCATAGAAAATCCATCTGACATAGAAAACGGTGTTATTCTTTTGAACTACGATTCAGACAATGAGGTTGCAGTTGCAAACGTGCCAGTAGCGAATGTATCGTTTGAGAACGGAAATTTAGCATTAAGCACTTTACTTAACAGATATAAATACGAGGGTGTTTTTTTAGAAGGCACAATAAACGGGAATGATGTTGAATTTGACATTACTTCGCGTACTAAAGTTGGGAAAGAATTTCTACTTAAAGGGATTTACGATTATGACTATTTTAAGAGTAAACTTGGAATAGGCAGAATAGAATCCATTGAACACAATCTCGAAGAAGAAACAACAAGGGTATCGTTAAAGTATAGGTTTGGTTCAGATGCGAACACTGATACTTTTATTTTAATGGTAAGCGAAATTGGAGATTTTACAGGGGCAGTTGACACACAATTTGATTTTGGATAATTATGGCAAACTTACAAGAAAGAATACGAGATTTAGATACTTACTTACAGCTTGACTCTGGCGACCCCGGATATGTAGCACCAAGTTCACTGTTTTTACCATTAGACAGTGCTGATTTTGGAAGCAAACCGTTTAAGTATCCTGCTGAAGATTTCTTTTCGGATATACACATTGAGAAAGGGCGGTTAACAGGTCTTTCGTCAAAGTCTGTATCTGTTACTTTTGATACTGCATTTTCAAGTACACCCGTTGGGATTGGAAACATAAAGGTTTACAGAATGTTTGAGGTTGTGACGGGTAAATGGATTGCACAGGATGTACAGTTTTATTTCGGTTCAGCTACGCCTGTAATAACAACGGGGTTTAGTTTGACAATAGAAACAGCGGAGAGTTTAACAGGGGCGATTTTGGAATATGAATTTAGAGAAGCATAGATTATGAAAAAGATATTAATAATATTAGGTTTAATTTTGAGTGTATTTGCGGCTAATGCACAGATAAAGGCATACACATTAGAGGCAACTGAGTATTTAATTACTGACGGAGACACAATGCGTGCCACAACACAGGTAGATGTCAACGATACGATAATGGCAACAAAGGCGTATGTACTAGCGACAACAGGAGCAGGTAACGGATGGGATTCACTTGTTTACTACCCAACTAACGGAGAATTGGTTTGGTGGTATAGTGGGTCAAGGATAGACTCTACTTCGATAGATGATAGATATGTAGAATACACCGACTCGGTGGATGTATTTTACACACAAAGAGTAGTTGATAGCTTAGTATCTGCGTCTGGCGCACAGGTCGTTTATTCGATTACATTACCCAACGCAACAACTGTTCAGGGTCGGATAGATTTGGCAGTTGAAGGGACGGACTACCCTACTGGGTGGAATTTAGTCGCAGGTTCAGTTACAACAGACATTGATATAGAGCATAGTCTAGGAAGGTATGTAGCTAGTGCAACGGTATCTGCAAACACAGGAACATCAAGGCAACAGTTATTTGGGTCGGCAGCACTTTCTGGTGTTATCTGTGACGATGACGATAATGCTAGGGTGCAGAGTTTGGCAACGGTGGCTAAGGAGATTACAATTTACATTACGTTTAAATGAAAAAACTACTTTTTATATTATTCATATTTATTTCTGTATTCGCACAGGCTCAGTACCGTTCTGTTGATTGGCGATTCATACCCGACAGCATGGTTGTTGTTTCTACGGATACTTACTTATTCAAAGCGTCCCCGATTGACTACAATGACCCTGCTGCGATTGACAGAACAGTAGGAAACTATGTAGTTGATTTCATTGGGAATGTTTATAAGGTAACAGATTCTACAAGTACAACATTAACCGTATTTGACGAACACGGAACAGGCTATGCCCCTCAGATAAATCAAATAGCAAGATGTTATAAATCGGTAGTTGATGGAGATGTAAGTTTTGGCAGTGTTGGAGGGGTTAATTATTTCCCTTTAGATGAAAGTGCAAAATGGAAATTAAACGCAAAAGATAATGAATTACTGGCAAGAGCAATTGACACTCTTGGGGAAACGAGTTTAACTGAAGGGGAGTACTTAAAGCTACAAGACAGCGTGATGATTTGGGCTGATACAGTTACATATATTGCCACAAAATCAGATATTTCTAGCGGTGGAGTAGGAGGTTCAGGAACTGACAATGTAATCCCAAGATGGGATGGAACAACAGATTTAGAAGATGGTGGGATAGTTGACAATTCAGATGCAACGGCAATGACTATT
>Ga0233437_1002484_pt1 | contig 27570 bp, 44 predicted proteins | sample SI_122_August201_FD_182714 | JGI IMG/M metagenome (GOLD analysis project Ga0233437, IMG submission 182714) | Seawater microbial communities from Saanich Inlet, British Columbia, Canada - SI_122_August2016_200_MG | ecosystem: Environmental > Aquatic > Marine > Inlet | place: Canada: British... | reverse complement strand
AGTCCCCCACCGAGGCCCACACCGAGTCCCCCACCGAGGCCCACACCGAGAACCCCACCGAGTCCCCCACCGAGGCCCTCGCCGAGGACCCCACCGAGGCCCATTGATGTAGAAGTTTCTCCAAACCGAGCGTTTTATCCCGATCAATCAATAGTGGGTTAACTGGGTGGTTTGACTCCCACAACTTGAAACCTGCGATCTTATCCAGTCGGTCTTTTTCAATGAATTCCAAGCACCGAACGGATTCACACCGCCACTTGTCGTACCCCTTACGGATTTCACCGATGGGCTCAACCAAACAATAATCAGATGGACCAGATTGATACCCAGCGGCGTCCAGCAGCTGTTCACTTGCGTGAATACCGTGCCCACAAGAGTCATCGTGGAGGGCAAATGAATCAGGTTTAATGATCTTGCCTGCCTCCCATATTGTTTTTTTATCCCAGTGGGATGTGTGATCCAATCTAACGGCTTTGTACAGGGTCGGCATCTTCTTCCTCCATTTTTGCGGTTACGGCGCCTCTACGAACGTCATGGTTAGCACTACTCACTCAGATTCCTTGGGTGGCAAAATGGCACGGATTCGGGAAATTGCAGACTTCGCTTTATTAATTTCTTCTTGCGAAGCATCCAAGTCCCAATGTTTCATGCACGCCTTGTGGACATTTGGGGGGTGGGGCTCAAAGCGAGCGCAATCGCAGTAAAGTTGATCAGCGGCAGTAACCACGCGCTCTATCTCATCTAACCAATCTACAGCATCTCTCAGTTCGTCCCTTTCGGCGATGGCCTTGTCGCGCTCGGTTCGAATCCTTTTTTCGGTGTCTAAAAAGCGAATTGGTTTTCCCATGGTCGTTCCTCTCGTTGGTTAGCACTCCTTGAAGGTCATCGTCTCCAGATCAGTCTCGATTCGCTACTGGGGTGGTGAAAAACGACTTGACCAGATTGCATCTCGGGTACGACTGATAATGCCAGCCAACCAAGTCTCTCAGTGTTCCCCACCCGATGTGGTCGAGTTTTAGCAAGTCTCGTGCGTCGCAGTCAGGAAGCGTGATAGCCAAAATTTTTAGCCTCTCTGGCTCCGGTTCGTCAACGTCACTGATTAGGTGCTGCTTCAGGCTCTCCAGTTTCGATTCGTCGAGTTGTCCAAGGCGTACCCAAATCCTTCTAGCCATCTACCTACCTCCAGCTTTCGTTCGTCAAGTGGATCAGCCTGTTTCCCGCATCTCCCCTGATCCCACCCAACACCCGGCTGATAATTGATTGTTTCCTTCCCTCGTCTTTGCACCTGGAAACCGACTGTCGTACATCTCCCAGACTCGTGAAGATGATTGGCAACTCTCCCTCGTTTCGCTCGTTGATGATCCCCCACAAGATCTCGTCCGAATGGTCACTCTTCCCCATCCTGAAGTCATCGAGCACCAGGAGCCCACATGTTTGCAGTGCCCTGATCTTTGCAGAGTGTTCCTTGTCCGACAGGCTCATGGTGGTGATGCGCGAGGTCTCAACCTTGATTGCTGCGAAGTTCTTGAGGTGTGTCATGCAGTCGTGGGCAATCGCAGCCGCCAGTGCTGTTTTCCCTGTACCTGGATTCCCGAAGATCATGCACATCAGAAAAGCCCTGGTCTTGATCAAACCCCATGCAACATGGTGAGCCCTCGTCCATGCGTCTTGGTTGCTGTCGTTGATCACCGCACGCCTTCCGCCGACAATCTTTTTTCTCACCGAAGATCCGCGATGGGCATCACCCCACCCAAGACCGGGCCACATGGTTCGATGGTGTTCAAGCGTCCTTGCCCGCGTCTCATCCGCCTGCGCCTGCCTAACGAACTCCTCATGCGCCTTGATGCTTCTTTCCGCGTCCTTGACGTAACCGGGGCACTCACAGACCATGCGATTAAGACCCATCACACAGAATACCGGCCTGAGTACCCCGCAAAATTCGCACTCTCTCTCACCTACCTGTTTGAACGTGAGGTTATTTTCAAGTGTGTCCGGCATCTTCTTCCATTCTCCTGATGTGGTCGGCGGTGGTCATCTTCGAATAATCTTCCTCGACGGGTTCAGCATCTGAGATTCGATGGGGCGGCGGTGGTCGACTGAGTTTTGACATCCCTTCCACCCTCTGGCCGTCATCTCGAAACCCCTCAAGTTTGGCTCCTGTTTGGCAAATCAAGGTCAGGTCATCGAAGATCTTCGTGCGATCATTCGACCCCATGTGCCAAGCCGAGTACCTGCATCCAACGATGGCGGATCTGATCTCCTCGACGGAGTAACCCTCTTTCAACCGAGAGGCGATTTTCTTCCTACGACCGTCCGTAAGTTTGGATTGCTTAATATTCCTACCCATCGTCTCGCACCAGAACTTGTGGATTTCTGCAGGTCGGTGGTCGATAGATTTTTCCCCCGTAGGCGGGGTTCCCCCTGAAGGGGGGTTAGGGGGGTTCTTCTTAATAATCTTTCCAGTCCTATCCTCTCCAGTCCTATCCTCTCCTAAGCACTTTTTTTCACGACTTTCACTGATTTCACTATTTTCACAACTTTCACTCTTTTTTCCCTTTTTCTCCAATCTTTCCAGTTCCCTCTGTTCATAGAACTCTGGAAAATACTTCTTAATGTCCTTGTCTCGCTTGTGCTCAAGATTTGTAAGTGACTGATGTTTCGGCCAGTTCTTGAACCGGATGCCTTTTTTTTCGATCATCACGACGCCGCTACCCATGATCTCTTCTACGCCGTCGCGGGCGGTTTCCTCGCCTCCTTGCTTGTCGGTGATCCTCAATATGTTGGCTATGTATTCCGGTTCAAGGTAAGAGTTCGGCACGAACCCGAGGTCGGCTTTCTTTTTGGCGACACGAAAAAGCCACTGCATAATCGCACTTGCCCCAAACGACAGCTTGATCATCTTTGGGTGTTCGTCGATGTCGTTGTCGATCTTGACGTATGCCATCAAAGCCCCCCCTCACAGAACGTGTTCAGGATTTGATATCGGTCCCAATCGCAGATGAACCATTCCCCGGTGTCAGGATCTTCATCAATGAGGCGACGGCCATTAAATTCCCTATTTCTGATCAGGTCAATTGACTCCTGGGCCTTTTTCTCTTCACCTAATTCCTCTGTTATCCTGCATGATTCGCAGATTGCATATGGGTGGATTACGTCCTTGGGGATAATACCCTCCTCCTGGCCAACCTTGGCGCGCCTGAGCAACCATCCGAACACGTGCATATCGACGGCATCGAACCCTGAAAAGATTGGATCGCTGTCATACCCAACAGGAAACTCTATGCTTGGACAGTAAATCATGTCATTCACCTCCGATTGTCTTCAAGTTCGCGGCGAGTGCCGACGCGTCAATCTTGTCGATTGCGTAATCATCGGAACCCATCAAGCGGTCAATCTCCGACATCGGAATCCTTCGGTGCCCCCCGGCGCTTCTCACAGTTGCAATCTTCCCTTCCTTGTCCCACACCCGAAGGGTCTTCATGGTGACACCCAACATCTCCGAGGCATCTTGCAACCTCACGAGCCTTTTCCCTGTATCGCATGAATTCTTCAACTGACATCTCCCTGGTAAGCGGCGGGTTGATCGGGTGGACCGACCCATCTTCAAGTTCAAACTCTGTTTTTTCGACTCTCACAACTTCCATTTTACACCTTCCTTGTGGTATGTCAATCAAAATGTTCAAGATTGTTCAGGTTTGTTCCTGGTTTGGTTCCCCCCTAGGAGGATCTCCCATGCGCGAACCGGGGGATCACTCCCCAAACTCCTTGATTATAAAGTCAATGTGGTCTGTGCTGAACGGCTTGTAGTTGTGCTCCCTGCTTGCCAGATAATCGAAATTTTGTGCTCTCTTTACTCTGATATTCCGAAAAGCGTCCCCTGGTTTCTGGTCGAACGCTTCGCAGTAGCTTTTTACGCAGGCCCACTTTGCCTTATTGACATTCTTACCAAACACGATGCAGTGCGTAGCAGGAAGGTCGGAGAAAAAAATGTCCCATGCTCTGGTAGTCATTTGCCTATCATTTCCTTTGCCGGTGGTGGGGCCATGCAAGCGCACCCGCCATCACGTTGTAGCGTGGGCATCGCTGTTCTTCGAGTACGGTCCTATCCGTTCGATGTCCGCAATAGGTGACAAGGCACTCGTCTTTTTCTGCCAAATAGCCAACACAATTTCTGACGGACATGATCAGGATTTCGAGCGCCGAGAATCTTCTCGCCCATTTTTCGGTGTGCTCTTCGGTTCCATCTTCGGCGGTTGTCTCGTCAAGTTCCAGATCCGCCTCGTCGTATTCTCGCACCGACCTTGCGAGGTCCAAAATGTCGGATTCACTGATAATCACCACCGCAAGTTTTTTCTTTTCACTCATGGCGTTCTCCTTCAATCACTTCATCAATTGTCGCGATCATGGATTTCACTGCGTCATTTTCATCGCCAAGCAATCGGCGCACCTCGGACAATGGCACCATTCGGTGTCCACCTGGCGTCCTAATCACCTTGATCTTCCCCTGCTTGTCCCACTTCCTGATCGCTGCCGTCGTGACGCAAAGCATCTTTGACGCGGCGGACAATCTCAGCAGTGGCGTCTCTGTGTCGCTGGAATTCTTCAACTGACATCTCCTGTGAAAGTGGCGGGTCAATCGGGTAGACCTTGCCGTTCTCCATCTCAAACTCTGTTTTCGTAACTCTAACTACCTTCATTATGCACCTTCCTTGAAGAATGTCAACAACTTTATCCAACTTGTTCTAACTTGTTCACTGTTGGTTCCCCCCTAGGAGGATCTCCCATGCAAGCGCAGCCACAGCCGGAACTTGCGAATTGCCAATGGCTTTAAGGCGGTCCATCCTGTTGGGAAATCCATCATCCATTCGTTTATCATCGGGGAGGGACGACCAAAGACGATTGCGGCGCGCCGACTTGACGGCCATTTTTGCATTGATTCCGCTGCCCAGTTCGCTTTTGTTGTCGGAGTCGGCAACCAACCACCATCTTTTCCTAGGATGGTCTGCGCCCACGTGGAATCCGGCAAGCATTCCGCGATTGGTGGTGTATCCACACTGGGTAAGGTCATCCTGTGCTTGGGCAATCGCGCCTTCGTCAACATTTTCGGCCAAAACAAATCTTGGCTGTACCTCTCCAATAACTCTAAGCATTTCTGGCCAGAGATTTTCACCCGTGTTGTTTCCTCTTGCTGCTGTTGACCATGCGACACACGGAAACCCACCTGACACAACGTCGATGTTCTCACGCCACGGTCGCCCATCGAATGTTTTGATTTCATCCCAGATGGGGAAGGGCTCAAGGATTCCGTCTCGCTGTCGGGCGAGCAGGACGGATCGGCAGTAGGGATCAATCTCAACAGCGACTCGGGTGCGCCATCCAAGGAGCAACCCTCCCAAGATTCCTCCCCCCGCTCCTGCAAATAATGCCAACTCATTCATTTACCTAGCCTTTCACCATACCGGCATCTATCTGCCATCGGTTTCATCCTCCATAGTTGTCAATGCACCACAAACGAAGCAGCCGACCTTTGCGAATCCGCTGCGTGGCCTCGTATGTCTTGCCGGTTCCAGGTGGACCAATCACATGTATTTCACGCATTATCTATTCTTCCTTGAAGGATTTCCCATGCGAGTCTAACCACCGCTGGTACTTGTCCATTCCCAATGGCTTTAAGTCTGTCCATCCACTGATCCACCCCATAATGTTTTCCACCCAAGCGGGGCTCGGAAGATATCCACGCGGACAGATCTCGAATGGGTTTGGAACCCTCCCACCCATAAACTCCGCTGATCTCGATCTCTGGCAGGCTATCGGTGTCCCGATTCGCGGCAATGATCCACATTCTTTCACGCTGGTGTCGTGCGCCAATATCCCCAGCGCTGAACACTCCCCATCGTGCATCGAACCCCATCTCGGCCAAGTCTCCAAGAACTCTTCCGAGTCCCCGAAAAGTGATTGCTGGGGAATTCTCCACGAATGCGAATCGTGGTTGTACCTCGCGAATGATTCTGGCCATCTCCGTCCAGAGCCCACTCTTTTCTCCGTCGAGTCCCTTGCGATTTGCACCTCCCGCGGTGCTGATATCGACGCAGGGAAACCCCCCTGAAACCACGTCAACTCGTCCTCTCCATGGGTATCCGTCGAATGTTTTGATTTCATCCCAGATCGGAAATGGCTCAAGGATTCCGTCCCGTTGTCGGGCGAGCAAGACGGATCGGCAGTAGGGATCAATCTCAACAGCGACTCGGGTGCGCCATCCAAGCAAGAGTCCTCCCAGGATTCCTCCCCCTGCTCCGGCGAAGAGCGCGAGTTCTCTAAGTTGTTGTAATGCCATGTCATCCACTTGTTTCCTTCATTGGTGGGGTGGGGCCATGCAAGCGCACCGGGCTACCGACCTAATCCAGCACATTTTCCATACGGTCCTATCCGTTCGATGTCCGTGATAGACATACGGTGGTGGATAACCTCCCAGGATCCACCTAACTTCCTGTGGACATACGCCGAGTCGGAATCCAACTCGTCGCACAATAACTCCAAACAATTGAACACGTCCGATCCATCGCGATGTGGATCACGGGAGGAAAACACCTCCTCCCTTCCAAGTAGTGTGTAATGGCGGAACCTCAACGGAGTACCAATAAGGGAAGGATCCCCGTGTTTCTTGATTACTTCAACATGGTCTTTCAACACCGCCGCGATAAACATTCGGCACTGTGAACCTTGGGAAACTCCCGCGTTTGATTCCTGGTCTGAGTTCGTTCGTATCTGGTTAGCGTGCATGATTGCCACCTCCGTAAAAAACCTTCATCCCGTTGTCGAGTGCCCACTCCAGTTCCGCCCGTGCACCCTTGGATTTTTGCCAGTCCCCAAACATCCAAATCGCATCACACCTCTTGAGCAGTTCCATGGTGGCCTCGTACCAGTATTCCACTGGGAGTTCTGGCATGTACCAATCGAACCGCGCAGAGTTCAGGGTGGGTGCGAGGGGCACCATTCCCGCCGTAATCACCTCCCTCATTGCGAGCTTCGCTTCCAGGATATTCAGCTCGATTTCCAGGGGGTCGTCGGATGAGTAGGGACCGGCGATGTAGCAGACTTTCTTATCCATTGGTTTCATCCCCCGTGTCCGTGGGGTTAGATCCGAACACTGCCCTCAGTTCCCTTGTGCTCTGGCGCATACTCTCGCGTTCCTCATCACTGGCGTCCCAACTTCCGTCCCATTTTTTAGATTCATCTCCTGTTCTGTCTTCTTTTTCCACCTCGTCAAAAATTGAGAGTTGATCTCCGCTGGAACACGCATCTTTCAGATTCAGGCAAGCACGGTCAAAGTACGAATCCTTCAGTTCAACCCCAACGAAACGCCTCCCCTGCTTCAACGCCCCGTAACCCTCGGAACCGATCCCGGCGAACGGGGAGAAAACCAAGTCGCCTGGGTTAGTCCACAAGTGCACGGCTCGCTCAATCACGTCAAGTTGCAACGGGCACACATGTTTTTCGTCTTTCTCATCCCGTGCGAGTGCGCGGTTTAGAACGTTCCCTTGACGGATGTCGTCCCAAATAGACTCCGCGTAGCGTTGCCAAACCTCAATACTGTATTTTCTCTTCCTTCCCAGTCTGGATGAGACATCATCGTCTGTCACCATGGATGTATCGAATCCAACGGAATGTTTTTTCGGTTCGATATCCCTATCGTTTGGTCCTGAATCACCGACGTAATAATCAAACCTGCAAGCCGATGATTCTCCGCACACTGGTTCAACTAGTTCATAGTCGATCTCGTCCAGGGTTTTCTTTTTGAACACCACAACATGATCAGGGTTTGCCTGCCTGCTCATCGTGCTGTCCTTGCATAGCTGTTTGTGGAGAAGGCCAATGGACTTTGTTCTCTGCATCTCCGTCACGGGATCTTTGCGAATCACAATCTCAGAGTGGAAAACAAACCCGGATTTGAGGAAAGCCCTGATGATGTCGCCACGGAAATCATAGAGTCCGGTAAACCCGGTCTTGTACTTGAACAGAGGGATATTGATGCAATGGACGGCAACCAACCGGCCCGGTCGCGTAACCCGCAAGAGTTCAGGAACCAGCATGGAAAAATGTTCGAAGAATTTCTCATCACTCGGGCTGTTCCCCATATCCCGTGCACTGTCGCTGTACACATACAACTGGGAGAACGGAGGCGAGAAAATTGTGAAGTCAACTACGTTATCCTCGATCTTTTTCGTCTCCTCGATACAGTCGCCCTTCATCAACTCCCATCCATCCCCTGTCACGGTCTGCTGTTCGTAATCCAAAACAAGGCCCCTTTCTCCTGTGATTCCGAATTGGAAATTTTCATACATGCTGCGGCCCATCTCGTCATGTTTCGATGCCTTGACCATCACGTTGTCGTATATCTGCTGTTCGGCCTCTGACATCACGGTGTGAATATGGACCTCGTTTTTTTGTCCAAATCTCCACTTGCGACGAACGGCCTGATAGAAAGCTTCATACGAGTAGGACATACCAACAAACGCGCCCTGGCAGCAGTGTTGCCAGTTCATACCAAAACCTGCAATTTTAGGTTTTGTGATCAACACACGGAACTCACCGGATACGAAACCGAGAAGCTTTGATTCCTTCGCTTCCGGCTTATCGTTTCCCCTCACCTCGACGGCTTCAGGGATTGCCTTGCACAGCGCGTCCGCTTCGTAATTGGTATGACACCAAACCACGAATGGTCCAGTCGATTCGTTGACGATCCTCCCAACCTCTTGCGCTCTGGATTCCGCAGTTACGCGCATGACCTTGTGGATACTTGTCGCACTTGTTGTTGGGCTGTAAAACATCTCTCCTATTTCATCCCCCAACGCCTCATAATCAGCTGGGATGACATGGCGGTGCTGATGGAGTTTGGGTAAGATAAACCCTTCGTCCGAGTATCCAAGGTCAGACGGTTTCCGAATGCACACTGCCCAACTTGAAACCCACGTCCAGAAAGGTTTGACGGCGTGGTGTTTGATTCGCCAAACTGCCGTCTGACCGCTGTCGTGCACAAACCACCGTGCGAGCATTTCTGATCTGGTCATGATCCCGAGAAAGTCACTATGGTTCCCGAGTTCCACATGGTCGTTCGGGGCAGGTGTAGCGGTGCAGCAAAGTCTGAATGGTGTCTGATCAAACGAATCACAAAGAAGCTGTTTCGTCTTCCCCGTGAACGATTTCAGTATGCTCGACTCGTCGAGAACAACCCCCCCGAACACGGACGGGTCAAACTTCTCGATCCGCTCGTAGTTGGTGATGTTGATCCCGTTCACAACCTCATCCCCATCCCGAACAACCGAGCACTCGATTCCAAACTTTTCCCCCTCTCTCTTTGTCTGCTGGCTTACCGCCAACGGTGCAAGGATCAAAACCGGCATTCCCGTGTGTTCAACAACGTGTCGAGCCCACTCCAACTGGACTGGCGTGTTATGGGTTACAATGAAGTTTTCCGTAACATAACTTTGATCCTTGGAATCAACCGAAATGCAGATCGTCTTCTGAATGCTTTCTTTTTCGATTCTGTCAATCCATCGTCCATTATCGCGAGGGTTCTGATTCCAACGTTCCGCCTTCCTGGTTAAGAAAAATGGGTTATGTGTTGCAAGTGAAAAAGTTGCTATGTGGCAATTTTTATATCTCTGTCCGTTTAAGGATGTTTTCTTTACACTCTTTGTCGGAACACCTCCTATGCTTCGAACAAGATGGATTACATCGTCGACGAGTTGTTCGCTTACGCTATAAAATTGACAGCAGCCACATTCACTGATGTACCCATCTGTATCCATCAACCCTCGCAGTAGGTCGAGTCGTTCTTTGGGGCCAGAAAACAGATATTCATGAGGAACGAACTTCTCGTGAGACAATTTTCCAAGCAATCCCATATCGTGCAATGATTGCCTGAATGGGTGACGCCTATTTCCGCTGTATCCAGTTTTGATGTTCCAATCGTATTTCGATTTTTGTTTTAAACACGTTCCATCTGGCAGTTCGGAATCGAACCGACTGATTAGTTCAACATCAGCAGACGAAATAGATACGCCCCATTTCAGGCATCCATCACCAAGCAAAACTCCGATCACATACGGGGAAATATGGTGATTCGTATTCTCAAACTGAACATCTCCGACAACAGGAATGTCATAGTTTCTGCTTTTTCCGTTAGATCCATACCTCAAATTTCCGCAATTGAGCAGGTCTTTTGTACTCATTACTCTCCACGGGTTCCCCCTATACCTGTCATTGTTGGTTCTGCAAATATGAAGATGGTCGGTATCAACAACAATGCTTGAACCATCGGAGTACCAGAAACGATATGTTTCCTGTTCACTTTTAGGATAAACACCAGTGACAGGTGATGGAGATCCATCGGATGAAATAACCATGTCTCCAACTGTCAAGTTTTCAATCTTCACCCACCCTCTCGGAGTAAGAACATTGCTACCATACGGCTGCCCCTTTCCTAAACCGCATTCCGCGAAGATTGCGCTGCGTCCGTTCTTTAACGACCACTTCAAAATATCGCGTTGAAACGGGAACAACATGGAGTTGATATCCTCGTCCTGGATCTCGATTCCTGATTCTTCTGTGCGCGCCATCTTGGAGATTAGGAACTCCCTATAGGCGTCTTGCTCAACTGCTCCGCTCATTACCTTATTCCTTTCTATCGCTTACCCGCACGCGGGGGTGGGGAGGGGGCGCAAGGTCAGTCCCCAGGGGCGTCCTTGAGTTTGATCACCATGGCCTTCTTGGCGCACTTGAGGCAGGTGAAGACCCCCTTCCTTCCCTTGATCACGTACCCACCACTCTTATCCTCCCACTGGGAGATGACAAAGTTTACCGAGGTGGATCGCACAATTTTCTTGTGGCATAGGGCGCACTGCATCACTACCCTCCTTTTTCTCCGCTGACAGGCATGCATTCGTCGTGGTGTTCACACTCCCTGCACATCTGACAGTCTTTATACTTTATGAACCCGCACGGCTTGACAGGGGCCGGAATTCCTCCATACCTCTCAATGCACTTGTCACACCTTTTCAGGTATCGGTCCCACACATCGTCTTTATCGTCTGAGTAAACGACTTCATTGAACTGCCTGCATCCATGACCAGCATTCAGGTGGGTGCAATTTTTGTAACTGCAAAGACGGGGGTTTGCCTCGTTAACCACGATGGTTCCCGTTTCTTCCCATGTGGCCGTTATTTTTGTGCAAGGTTCTTCATCCTGAGCCCTGTGTTTTGGTCCGTTACCCTTATCCTTGAGGTGCTCATTCATTTGGTTCTGTCTCATTTTTTTCGCCGCCGCCGAGCCATGGGGAGATCGCGGCGAGGTCGTCGGGGTCCAGGTCTGTCATGGGGGTATATGAATCTGGATCACACTCCGTGTTGATAATCTCAGCCATTGCCGCGACAACCCAATATGGAACGGGTTCTTCCTTGCTGATGGCATCCCATTCCTTATCATCCCAAGCAGCACTCACGGGCCATGCGACGTTATCGCCTTCAATGACTTCAAGGCGGATAATATATTTGTCTGTCAGTCGCGTGTAAGTAACAAGTGTCGGTTCGCTCATTGGGGGGCCTCCTACGTGGCTTTAGCCACCGTGACTCGGGTTTCTGGGGTTGATTCAAGGTTGGCTTGTACTTCCTCTTTGATTGACTTGGGGATCTTTCCAGCGTTGACGCTGACCACCTTGGCGAAGTCAGCGAAACTCTTGCCTTTTTTCTCCATCACCTCCCACACCTTGGGGCCGTCGTACTTGTATCGCCTGGATGCTCCGATCATGGTCTTGAGCCCATAGCCCTCGACCTCTCCTTGTTGGTCCACCCACGCCTTGACCATGCGGTCGGCTTTTCCTTTCGCTGTTCCGGCGCTCTTGGACCACGCTTGGAGTGCTGCGGCTTCGGCATCGGACGTGATGAGTTCAGGTGGTTGGTACTTTTCCCAGAGCGGGCATAGAGAAAGATGTGGACACCCCCCGTAGGCTTTGCAGTTCTCGTGATCTGTTCCAGGCTTGCACTTGGGCTTGACCCCGCGTGATGTGATGTCATAGAAATCAACCACCCGGTTGTCGATCCACTGCTTTATCATCTCCAACTGCCCGGCCTCGAACCGCTCGAACACGATGCAAGGATTACTCTCTTTGTCCACCCGGCGCACGAAGTCGAGCTGGATTCGCACCTCGCTCACATCATCCTTGTGGTGCCTCCATGCCATGTAGGCGTAGCAAAGAAGCTGGATGTCCGAGCTGACCTGGTCCCGGTTTATGATAATCCGGTTGGTCTTCACGTCGGAGATCAGAAGCGCCCCATCAGAAATCCCCCACCGGTCAATGCGACCCCTGATTAGCGCGTTCGGATTCTCGTAATCGCACGGCTCGTGGTCCATGCCCAGTGCGAGCATGGTCTCCAGGCTACCGACGTCTGGCCGTGGGGCAATCAAATGGCTTTCTAGGTAGGTACACGCCACATCTTCGAAGTCGGACCATATAGCGGGATCAAGGTCGGCTTTGATTTCTTCCATCAGCCGCATTCCCACCTCGTTGTCCATGTCGTCGCCAGCTTCCCAGCAAGCGAGTGTATACCGCTCGACAAGTTCGTGTACTGCGTGGCCAACCTGGAAGTATGGCTTGTCGTCTTGGGGTTGGTCTGCCTCAAGGTCGAACATGTGTCGCTGTGGGCAGGTGAAGAACGCTTTGATGCGCGATGGGGACCAAATAGCCATTATTTATTCCTTTTAGAGTAAGATGCGGTGGTGAGCAGGGCGGGCTTGCATACGAATTCCAACATCTCGCGCATCATTGCCAAGTTGAATTTCATCGCAGCATCCCTTGCCTTTCTGCCCTTGGAGCACACATGTTATGTACGGAATCGAACAAACCCACCACCACTGCGGTCGATTCCAGGCCGCTTTTCATTGCTGTTCCTCTGTGCAGTCCTCTTCCGGTAGCGGGCTAGACTGTCCATCCTTGGGTTTGGCTTCCCATGAGATATCCTCGTCCGCGTATTCGGTTTCCGTTGTGACTTCAACTACTTCACCGGGGATATCCTCTTTCTTTGGTGCGCCGTCGTCGTTGGCTGGCACGAACTCATCGGCAATTTCCCGGGCGAGTGCGGGGTTCTCTGCGAGCGGTGTGAATGGGATGTCATGAAATTGTAGGTGCCCATGGTGTTGTCCGACCTGACGAAGAACGCCGATATCAAACCGCCTCTTCCCGCCCTGGCTCTGTGCTTCCAGCCGCATAAGATCGATGTGCATTCCCCTGATGTTCTCTCCGTATTTTTCCGCCATGGCCTTGAGGAACCTATCAATGTGAGCAATGGAAACCTCTGACGTGCTTCTCCACCCTGCGTGTCCGTAAGTTGCTGTATCTCCTGCGAGATATGCCCCGAGCCTGGAATAGCGTCGGCACTGTGGAGGCCGGTTGCCGTTGGGTTTGCTCTGCGGGCAAATTCCAGGAGCGCACGCGGTTAGCTTCCAGACCACCTCGCCGTTTTCCTGTGTCTTGCGATAGGATGCGGGGCACCGAACAGCACCGTCCAACTCCTGAACGCCCTCATAAATTGGCCTGTCTCCCCACCGATCAATATTGATGTCCACCGTCTGCCCGTCATCCGGCCCATGCTCCGAGTGGTAGCAAAGCAACCCTTCACGCATGTCGTACCAACCGCGATACATGAGCCAGAATTCCTTGAGGTTTCCTCGTGGGATTACCAGTGGGAGGGTGGTCAGCTTGTCGCTTTTCGTTGGCTCAGGCAAAGCACGGCGCTCGCACTCCCGGCGAATCACATGCATCGCGTAGATGTTCGGAAGCCACTGCCCGTCCTGGTCTTTTTTCGTCGAAGTGACGAGCCACTTGGAAAAGCTTTTAGGGTGGTTGCTTGACTTCGTGCGACCGACCCCGCCTGTGATGCGGGCCACCTCGATCTCATTGAACACGCTGTCAAATGGCGGTATGGCTCTACTCGACATCGTCCACCTCCAATTTCTTTACGGCTTCAACAATCAACAACCACGTACCAGCAAAACCAACAGCAATAACCCCTTGGATGGACTCGTATGGAGGGCCATTAAACAGAGCCTTTGTCATGTCGATCATTCCGCCAACCAAAAAAAAGAAGGCCGCTAGATCGTAAATCCAAAGAGTTTTTCTTCTCTTCTCACTCGGCATCGTGTCCCCCCTTGGCTTCGATAGCGTCTGCTTTCGCACGCAGGGCTTCTATCAACATCTCTTCCCCGTATTCTTTAGCCAATACTGTGTTTTGCCCGAAAGGGATAGGCTTGAGTCCTGGAAATAGCAGGTGGTATTCGCCACTGTTCTCGTACTCTTTTCCAATACACTTCGTCACAGTGAGGCCAAAGCCCTTAAAGACTGCGAGAAAGAAATTTGGAGACCCGTCGAAAAAGGAAGAAGCTTCTTTCCACTTCGGCTTGCTCCATTTATTTGCCATCGTTCACCGCCTCCCTTCCATGGCGTCCATCGTCTGCTCCGCTTCGTCTTCCTTCTCACAGGTGACAAGGCCGTCAGCCGGTTCTTCCTGGTGGCTTCGTCTGGTGGCTTCGTAGACATCTTCCTCGTGTCCGCCTTTCACCGGGGCCTTGATGACTTCCATGGTCGCGTTGTTCTCATCCAGGACTTTCTTTAATTCCCTTGCCGATTCTTCCAGGGGAAGTTCATCTTGCCGGTCACCCGTGATCACCGCGTCGGTTTTGATCTCGAAAGCCATATCTGCCATGGCACTCATGGTGAGGACTTCGTAATCACCTTTGATCTTGATCGTGATGAAATCCGTCTCATCCCCGTTGGTGTGTACTACCTGTTCCACCATGCAAGGAAGATTGAACGTCTCGCAGTCGAACGTTGCGACCATGCATGGGTTTAAAGTCCCCTTGTCGAATGAACTGTGGCCGATCCCAAAAAACTTGAAGACGGCGGCGGTGGGGTTGTTCACCCTGATCTTTGCGTCGATGATCTTCACCGACTTGTGGTTTCTGTTCTTCATCTTCACCGCCAGCGAGGAGATACTCCAGGCCGGTAAATTCAGTTCGCTCATTCGTTCCTCCTATTCAGTTTAGTTCCCTTGTAACAACCCCACCCAAAAGCAAGAGGCACCCGACCAGGCCCAGAGCCAATCTCTCATCCCAGGTCGCCAGGGGGTTCTCTCCCACTGCTCCCCACATGAGGAACACGGCTAGAATTATGCAAAACTTACGCATCGGGTGGATCCTTTGGTTTGACGGGTTCTCCTGCGACACAGACTTCGGTTCGGATTGCGGACCCGAGCCTTTTCATGTCATCGGCCTTGATCAAGAGATATCCGGGCATACTCCGTGAGATCCCCATCGATGGATCTGGAATTTGAGCCGTGTCCATAACACCCCGGTGGACATCCGAGGCAACCATGGTCACGTACCGGCGGGCCTTGGCTTCGTCTTCGTAGGTGTAGGTTCCAACAAGGATTTTCCTCAGTCTTTCCAGGTGTCGAACAACCACATCAAGGTCTGGCTTATCTCTTCCTAGAACTTGGATGCAGTCACTCATGGACTGAGCCCACGCCTTGTCATCTCTGTTGTTTATTTCCCGTTTGAATTGGTCTGCTTCAACAATATCCATAAAGCTTGGCATCGGTTGCGCTCCTGTGTGGTTAGGGCTCTAGCCCTGGGTTGTGATCAGATATACTTTGTTGGTTTTGCGGCTCTGGCGAAAGAAAACATCCTGAAGTCTAGCCACCAATACCATAATGGGAAAATCGGTAGGGGGTCGTTGATTCTGGTATCCAACTTCCCAAGTGCAAACAGTACGTTTGCATAAGATGCTTCGTCGTCGTTGACGAAGTGCAGCACAGCATTCATTTCTGATGCGATTCTTTTGTATTCTTTGTCCGTAAGAATCATCAACTTTCCCTCCTATTCCAAGCCCCCCACTCCGGGCGGCACTCGCAGTTGTCCAACAGACCGTAACAACTCACCTCTGATTCATTGAGGATGCATGTCCCGTATTCTGTGGGGTCTTCACATGTGGGTGGATGTTCGTCGTACACCTCGAATAGCCCGCACCCGATGTCATCCGTCAACCACTTCGGTTTGGATATTTCCCACTGGAAGGAACACTTGTCACACAGTGTGCGGTTGTTTGTCTTGTTCTGGCACTCTAGGCAAGGGTGGAGGGTGTCCTCCCCTGGGGGCGAGGAGGACTCGGGGGAGTGCTCTGTGTGGGGTTCTATCGGGGCGTTGTCTCCGCAGGGTAACGGAGTTTGAGGGTTGTTACGAGTGCATTGATTCTGGAATGAGCACCCAGAGCAAAACAAGGTGTCTATCTTATCCGTGTTAAAGCACGGTGGTTTTTGATTAGACCCCCCCCCGGCGGAAGGAGGGGACACACAGGCTGGCTCTGAAGACATGTTGCCAAACATGTTGTTTTCGTTGCCGTGTAAAACAGATGAGTTTGGTTTTTGGTTATCCGCCGTATCCAGAGCCGTAGACTCGCTACGGAATATGGTCTGTTCTGTAAGCAACCGTTCAATTTCTCGCGCATCCCTGTCCAGTCTACCACGCCACGCGCGAAAGTTCACAACTTCTCTGGTGGCCACTTCCATGAGCATCGATTGACGCCAACAGAAGTATGAGGAGAGAATCCGATTCAGCTTGGACCGCACGCGGGGTTCTAGGCTGTATTCCATTCCTATCGCAGAAATTATTGAGGGGTGGATCGGTGGGGTTGTCATGGGGCCACCTCTGTCAATCCAAGGGCTTTGAGTTGTTGGTTGATCATAAACTTGTGCGCCTCAAACAACTCCTGCTCAATCGCCATTGCCATAATCTCGGTCGATGCGTGGATTTCCACCTTTGACGGGTCATGCTGGAAATAAACTATGTGGTCCTCGCCGGGCTCGATCACTCGCGTGATTTTCAGGACGTTGAAGATTGATACCCCCGTCATGACGCCACCCCTTTCTTCCCCACCCTGTCGGGGAACAGCCCATCAACCTCGATATCCAGGGCGGACGCTATGTACTCCTCAAGGTCGGAGCTTATGGCAACCCTCCGGATCACTTTCCACACATGGGAGGTAGAGCAACCGAACCCTTTTGCAATTGCCTTTTGGGTAATTCCTGCCTTGTCCAGTTCAAATTTGATTTCCGCGTATGTCATCAGTGTTTTCCTTTTGCCGGTGCTCTCACCACCCCAACCCCGCCTTGGTGTGTGACGGGGTGGGGGCGGGGAGATCAATAGGGCTACCCCAAAAGGTCGACAAGTGCCGCTTGGGCGGCGTCGGTTCCGTTGTCCCGATTGTATAGATCCGTCCTCATGTGATCTTCGGCCAGATCCACTTTCATAACACGTCCCTGAAGGTAATCGAAGTAGGTTTGACCACCATCCAGGATTTTCTGCGCTTCGGCGGCATTCATGGCCTCCGTGGTTGCTGATAGAAAACCCAGTCCCTGCGGCTTCGCCCTGTTATAGAGGCGCACCAAAACTTCGGCCTTGTCCATTTTGCTGATGTCGATTTGCTCACTCATAATTTTCTCCTTCAGTTGAGGTTCTACCGACCCAACCCCATGCCTTGTGAGCTATGGGGTGGTTCGGGAAAGGGATTGGCTTTCGTTTTACATGGCTTTTTCTCCGTTGGGTTTCGATGAGGTCAAATGCTCGACCTTGATGGTTCATAAGTTACGTTGCTTTATGAACCTTGTCAACAAATAAGTTGGGTTTTTTTGCACCTCCGTTTTTCTGGTTTGTCAGTAACGATAGTGCTTTTTTACTTTACAGGGACGCCTTAAAGATGTACGCTATTTTTCAGCCAAAGGAAAGCATATTTTCAGGATAATAAAAGGAACCACCTGTGAAGAAAACAAAGAACGATTCCCGATTCAACTTCCGGCTCCCTTTCGAACTTCGGGATCGTATAAAGCAACTACTGGGAAAAGCAGGCGCTCAGAACATATCTGATTTCATCCGCATGGCTATCCGGTCTTACTGCCGGAAGATGGAGAAGAAGAAATAATGCCGACATTTGAAGTCAAGAAAAATCAGGTGGTCAGTGATGATCTGGCCGGTTGGTACGCCTCTCATCATGAACCATATAGGGGAAAGGATTCCCTTGAATATAGGATGCTGTCGGCAGGTAGTCGCAGGGAGCCATTCAGAAAGGATGATTTTTGGGCCGCGTCTCTCCATGGTCCGTTTGAAAATGCTGAGCTGGCTGAAAACTGGGCTCAAAGGCTGATAATTGTTGAGGCACTTCGGTTTGCATCGGACGCCGCCTATGGGGAACAAAGAGATAAGCTTGGAAAACAGATGAGTAATCTTGCTGGGGGGATTCTGGATCATAATGACAAGAGGATTTGCAAAGAACTTGGACTTGGTACGCTGGCTTGGGACCGAAGGGTTTCTCCACCAGCATCAACCGGGGAAATGTTTTCACCTATTCTCCAGTTTAAGAAGAAAAAGAAATGAAAGACACCCGGTGAAAAAACCGAGTTGTAGATTTCTGCCTCCGGCAGATGGGTGGGATCCTTTTGGCGAGAAGGGGCAGACAGAATGACCAAACGTGCATTCAAAATACATATCTGTTGCCGAGAGTGTGGAGGGTCTCCGGTTCAACTACAAGAAAGGCATCAAATAAAACCGGTGATTGATGGAGTCAAAATAGGAGGTTTCGTAGAAGTCGCGCCGTCAATTGTGACGGCCACTTGCACAGCCGGTCACACGTGGGAGCTGGAAGGGATTCATTCTCTGGAAGAGGTTATTGAGATCCCGGAGCCCGCCGAAGACGACAAGTCCGCTGCCACCAACCACGCCTCCACAGGAGAGTGAGGAACCCATGACGTACGAAGAAGAAAAAAAACAAATTCAGGATTTCGTTGATGCCAACCCAATGTACTCTCATGACTGTGTTTCGTGTGGGAAGTTGTTTGTGACGGAATCCAGGAATGAAGACTGCCCTGTTTGCACATTCCCATCCTCTGGAATGCGAATGAAACTCAAGGTTGTAAAAAAGGAAACAAAATGCCAGAACCACTAAAGACCAAAAAGCTTTCGAACGTAATCATCCCCGCCGAGATCCACGCGGCACTCAGTGAACTCGCGAATGAGGACCGTCCCCTCGAAGCCCTTGCTGCGGACCTGATCACCAACGGTGTGCTTATGATCCGGGATGAGATGGAACGCCGCGAGAAGGAAGAAAATGCAAAGTGATTCCACTGAGCACCGTCCTGAGAGATTGCACCTTCTCGGTATCCCAAGCGTACCTGTTGTCATGATCCCCGTTGACCGTCTTTCGGCGCTCACAAAAGAGGTTTCCGAGTGGCGGGAGGCTGCAACAAAATCGATGGTGGACCTGATACAGATGCAGGAGAAGTACGAGACGGGATGGGTGGGGTTGGTGAACAAGGTCATGGGAAAAATCGAACTCCTGAAAGGCAGGTTCTGGTGAGCGGAATACCAAAGGACACACGGGACGCGGTGGCGTTGGTTCGCCAGCACCGATTCCACGGGGGGCAAGTCATTCGTTATGTTTCGGTGACCCCCACTGAGGACCGACCCCTAGTTGATTGCAGTCCCCGGAACCGAGCGGACATCGCGTGCGGCCAAAGCGCATCTGTGGCGAAAACGTTGTTCAACTTCTTGATCCGAATTTGTGATGACTCCCAATGGAGAATGCTTTTTGTTGAGCGGGAACCAAGTCCAAGGCAATTCAATAAATGGCGAAAATGGGTAATAAAATATAGTAGGGTGATCGAACAGATCGACGACGACGTTTGGCATGAACTTGAGAGAATAAGGAAGGAAGAAAAAGAGTGTCAGGAAGCGTAAACAAAGCAATCCTTGTAGGCAGGCTAGGTAAAGACCCTGAAGTGCGTTACACGTCAACCTCGCAACCCGTATGCCGATTCTCGGTGGCCACCGATGAGTCATGGACCGACAAGGCCACAGGACACAAGCAGGAGCGCACCGAGTGGCACAACATCGTGGTGTGGGGCCGACTGGGTGAGATCTGCGGTGAGTACCTGAACAAGGGGAGCCAAGCGTATATTGAGGGGAAGATCCAAACCAGGGAGTGGACTGGCCATGATAGTAAATCCAACCGAACAACCGAGATCGTTGCACGGGAAGTGGTATTCCTGGGCGCGAAGCCAGCGGGGCAAAAAAGGGAGACCGCAAGGGCACCACAGAACCAGAATGACTTCCCGGAACCGCCAGAGGAAACAGACGACATCCCATTTTAAGGAGGAAAAACGATGTTCAAGAAACGAAAGCAAGGGAGCGGTGGAAAGTTCCAACTGAACGAAGACAAGCAAGGGTTGTGGATTTACTGCGACGGTTCCACAATAGCACTGGAAACCAGCGATGGTTATGGGTTTCGGTTTTCCAGGACTGACGCCGATGAACTTTCTCGCGTCCTTTCCGAATACGCTGAAACCGGTGAGATCAATACGGACGGGTATGAGGAGTTCAAGGAAAAGCCAGTGGTCCCCATTGATTGGGATTCTCTTAGCCCGATGGAAAAAGAAGACATGAAAATGAAAATTGCCATCGTCCAGCAAATGGAGAATACCATAATGGATGGATCCCCATCTCTTTCCTTTCCACCTGGTCCATACGAGGAATCCCCATGAGCGAACAACCCATCCCCCTCAACATGATTGTCCGTGCCGCAGCCGGTGCTCTCAACGAATCAGAGGAGTACGTGAAGATGTCTATCATCGAAGGGGTGGCGTCCGGAGCGGACACGATGAGCATCATCCGTGCCATAACTGGTGGTGATAAAATCCTGGAAGGGTGGGACGCAATAGGTGACGCGATGGACCGGAGTGCGCGGTCGGCCATGAATTATCACAAGGAGTTCGCGGAGTTCCGGAAGCTGGTCAAGTACACAAAGAGCGGCAAACCGACTGCGAAGAAAAAGGACATCAAGGAGTGGTGGGTAAAGAAAAACTAACAGGGATAACACCGCAGTAGTATGAAACCTTGTGAAATGCAAGCGAAACCTTGTGAAAGGCTATTGCCTTAATGTAGGTTTTTGATATGGTTCAACCACCGAGAAATACGTTCAAAAATAACGATAGGCGACCTTAAACGGGTCGCTTTTTTCGTACCACCTTCCCCCGGCTTTAGAGTCGCCGCCTCCGCACATGGCGGGTCCGGGCCGCGCAGAGCCGGGGGATTTTCTCTTTGTAGGAATTCACATGCCGCGTGCGAAATCACCAATCGGTAGGGTTGTCCAATGGGGGGATGACGGCCAGCAGTTTGTGAAGGTCGGCCAACCTGACAAGTGGCAGCACTACACTGCTGGGGGCAAGCACGACGCGAACAAGGGTTGTACGGAGATGCCCAAGGCAGAGGACCTGGAAAAGGCTACTACATCCCATTACCTGACACCCATGTGCATGGGACTCCGCACCCGCATCGCGGCATCAAGGCAGGATAACTCGTAACCACCTCACGCAGTGCTGTGGGTGAACGCTTGAGAACGTGACGGTCCCGCTGGGATTCGTGGCCCGGTAGAACTGAAACCCATCGGCGTCCATCAGTCGGATTGTTCCCGCGTGCGTGTCCTCAAAGTAGATTTCGAGTGCGGTGATCACAGGAAACTTCGGTTCCGTTGGTGTGTAGGTTTTCACAGTAGGCCTTCCCCTGGATGGTTGTTGAATTCCTGGCCACGGCGAACGTAGCCTTTAAGGGTCTTCAGATTTTTGTGGCCTGTGACGTCCATGATCTTGAACAGGTCGGCCCCGTTCTTTGCCGCCGAGGTGCAGAACCCAGACCGTAACGAGTGCCCTGAAAAGTCTTTGGGATCCAACCCAATGGACGACGCGGCACGCTTCACGATCTGACCTATGGACTTGGTTGTCAGTCGCGAATCATTGACCACACCATTCTTTCGCACGCTGCGGAACAACGGACCTTCGGTGATTCCAGATACTTTCAACCATTCTTTGACGGCGCGAACCGGGCAGAATAGACCACCGAACGGAATCGCCTTAACTTGGCCTTTCCCCTCTTGATCTGTTTTCGAACGCCGAATGGACACGCGCACACCCTCGGGAGTGAATCCCAGATCCTCAATCGTAAGCGCAGCCAACTCTGATCGACGAAACGCCCCGGCGAAACCGAGGAGAAGTAACGCTCTATCGCGAATGCCGCTTTTTGTGTTTGGCGCACTTCTCGCCATTTCGCGAACGATTTCGGATGTAGCCGGGGTTTTTTGATCTTGAGCGCACCCGTGCTTGCGCCTTATCCCTCGGAGAAGGGCTTGTACGGGCATGGAACTGGCCGGTGAGTCTAACCCGACTGCCTTGTGTGCCGAACTGATAGAGGCCAGCCTGCGCCCGATTGTTGCCGCTTTCTTCCCCTCTCTTGCCTGAGCGGAAAGGAACAGGGCCACCACTTCGGGAGTCGCGGGCAGGGATTCAACACATTTCGAGTCGCACCACGCGGTGAAGATCGCCCAGTCGGAAGCATACGCTTTCTTCGTGGCCGTCGCCGTGCTGGCGTCCATGTAGGATTTCGCCGCGATGATCTCGGTTGCAGGTAGATTCTGGATTGTTTGGAGTTCCATGGTGCCCTCCGTGTAGGTTTTTGAACTGTCAGGTATTTCTTGACGGTTCAGGCTTGACCGTGAACGCCTAGTAACCGGCTGAACTCGATTGACAACGCTGTGATTTCACTTGGAATTTCCGTGGTTGTCGGAGTCCTGACAACGTGGAGAGTCGGCTTGGTATCTTCCAGTGCCAGTTCATTCAGGATGCGCCGACAGTGGACCCGTGACTCCTCGTCAATGTGTCCCGCTGTATTGTTCGCGGTGTAGTTGGCGAAGCAGATAAGGTGCTCTTTAATCGTGTTGTCGTTGTACGCGCGGTCTGGGTGCATAACATCCCATCGCCCTTGATGACCGGTTTCGTCCTGCCATGTAACCATAACGTCGGTTTTGAAGTATCCGCCACCGGGAGAAGACAGGCGATCCTTTGCAATCTCGGCAAGGATTTGATCAGCTTCCCGGAATGAGTTGACGGTGAAAGGCATCTCTCGACCGTTGACCGGCCCGTGCTCCGAATCCAGGAACTCAATCGACTTGATCGGGATGCGCCGGGGGTTGTCGGGGATTTCAAGGGAAGCCATGAACTCAAGTTCTTCGGCTTTTTGTTCCTTGTTTTCCCGCGCGTCCATCTCTTCTTTGCGCTGTTTCATCTCGGCTTTATGGTCCTCGTTGCGCTTGCGTACCGGTTCCCATGACTCGGGTGTCATGTAGATCGTGTAATGGTTTCGCTGGGTTACATATATGCAATACTCGTCTTTTTGCGGGGTACATGTCAACTTTGCAAAACTGAATTGCTGTAGTTTTTCCCATGCGTGATCCGCGTCAACGGTAGAGTTGTCGGAATTTGAGGACCACCCGTCGTCGGAATAGCAACGGATGACATGCGCGCCGAACACGATCTCCCGCGCTTTCTTCGTGTTCTTTGCGATCGTCCTGTAAGGGCTTTGAGTAACCGCGCTTTTCACATCGAGTTGCTTACGCATCACCGAACCGAACCAGTGGTTGCCCATCTTGCGCTGTTCTTCCAGTTCGATAGGGTAGTATGAGCGGTTTCCTGTGTACACTTCGACTCGATAATCTCCAATGAGCAGTGACTCAGGGTGGAAGTCGCCACGGTCATTCCGGAAAACTTGCATTCCTCGAACGTCGCCCGGTCCCGGTTCCCATTGGTACATTTCGCCGACGGTGATCATGTAGCTTTTCGCCGTATTGTACCGTTGCTTATTCTTGCGAGCGAACGCCAGCGGCTCAACCTGGGTGATCTCGAACCACTTTTGATCGACCGGTTGACCAGGACGTGGTCTGTTTCTCTCCGGAGTCGGTAACCGCTTGACGGTGATGTCCGGGTGATCCCCTTGAATGGTCCTGGATTCGTTTTCTTCCAGGCCGTCGGTGATTTTTTCGAGTACGGATGTTGCATTTTTCGTGAATGACATAGCCTTGACTCCGGTTTGTAGGTTTTTCGAGTTGAACTGTCAGAAAATTCCAAGCAATCTCAGCTAGATAAATCCGGATCCCACCAACGGGACCGAACGGGCCGACCTGATCGGGGCATTCTCGTGGTTGATTCTTCCGTTGGCCCTGTCCGCGAATTTGCCCTGTAAGACATCGCAAGAATTCAACCCGCTTACCATGTGAAAATGGTTGACTTCGTGTCCCTGGATCAATCCTCGGGCGGTTGACGGGCAAACCTGGATCATTGTCTCACCGGGATTCGACTCATGCACGGCGATCGGCTCGTGATTCATTTCGGGTTCATCGGTCGTGACATCGTGGGCCGGTTGAATTTCTTCCCGCTCCACCGTGACAACCTCGACCGGTTCGACAACTTCGATCAGCTCGATTTCAGGAACCGGCGCGACGTCGGTTTGTAGGGTTTGCGTTTCTTCGCTGGCCTGTACTTCGATCGGTTCCCACTTGAATGATTTGGGTTTGATCAGTACGATTATTCCCCACGTTTCATCGCTCGAAAGAATGGCGTGGTTCATTGAATCTGAGTCGCCAGTGAATCGGATATTGATGACTTCCCCGGCGGATTTGATGAAATCTTTGAGATATTTGGGATTGATCGAAATCGTGAGCCGTCCGTCAAGCGCGATGGACCCAGGGACAAGACGAGTTAACCCGAGGCCGTTATTCACGTTTTCGGATGTGACATAAGACTCCGAATCGAAGTCGAACCGCATGACATCCTTGTCCTTTTTCAGGAAAGCGGCAAGGTCGGAAGTCTGGATTTCAACCGTGACTCCCTTGGCTTGTTTCATCTTGTCAACGGTTTCCATGAAGTCGGCCCATGACTTGTCGACTTCCGCGAATTCCGACAGTTGAACCGTTGCAATCCGATCCTCTTGAGAAATCCAGAGTTTTCCACCGTCGAAAGCGGCTTTGACCGGCCCAGCACCCTTGCGCTTATCGATCATTTTCTTGATAATCGGTAGCGATGAAACGGGGATGTAGGAATTGACGGACTCGAACGGAATCTTGACGTTCAGAACATGGTGGCCATCGGTAGCCATGGCGCGGCCATCGCGAACTTGTATGTTTTGACAAATATCACGCGGGTCTCGCGCTTCACCGTGGGCAAGTAACCCCTCGATAAGCTTAAGAAATTCCGCGCTGTCCACTTCCTCCCACGGTACGGATGAAGGGGAAACGTTTTCATCATCCTGGACGTCGCCGCATGGAACTAGGTTGTAGGACAGCCTTGTTTTCATGGCTTGCAACGTCAACCGATCTCCATATTCACCCTCCTGAAACCCAACATGAACCGACTCATCAGGCCATAAGGCAATGATCTGTTTCAGGTGTTTCGCGTTCATGCGCGCCTTGAATTGTCCCTGGTCTCCCAAGCAATCCAGGACAAAGCCAGTGTTGGTTTTCCTGTCATCCGACCACTGCCAAGCCGAGAGTTGATTCCCATCACCGATCAAAAGCAGTTCATCGTGTTTCCCAGTTTGCGCGCGGGTGAGGTTGTTTTTCAGGTATACGGGGTGAATTTCCATAACGGGCTCCATGTGGGAGGTTGTAGGTTTTGGGATCAATTCTTGCTTAGCTCGATTTTCGCAACTGCGATACACAAGGCCAGCAATTGCGGGAAGTCTGTTTTCTCGTCAACCCTCATTCCTGCGATGGATTCAAGGGCAAGGCGGGCGCTGTCGAGTTTGGCTTGATTGTCCATGGTGGGCACTCCTGTAGGTAGGGTTTCAGTTTTTTTGAGACGGATCATATTCGTCAATGTATTCGATCAGTTGTGCGATTTCGTCTCGGGCGTGGATCAACGAACTAACCCTCGCACCATGCTCTTTTTTGGCCGTCCTGATCGCTTCGTTACCTTGCGGGTAGTAGTCGCGCCCATTTGGCGCGCACTCATAAAGCTTTTCCAGGGCGTCACTAAGGGCTCTATATGCACCCTCGTATTGTTCCATCAGTGTTTTAAATCCTGTTCCGTTCATGTGGATCGTTGGCTTGATCATAACATTTGCTCCTGATTGTAGGTTTTCCATAGCTCTCACGCCCTCATCCCCACCTTGGCGTATGGCGGGGTAGAGAACAGTGAAGGGTGGGTTACAGGCGTTCGGTGTTCCAGAGCATGGTTTCATAAAGCGGTTTACCAAGCAACCGCATGAATAGTTTTGCCTGCCTATCACAGATGTTGTAGGTTTTCCGCTCTCACGCCCTCGACCCCGTGACTTTCGGTCTACGGGGCAGGAGGACAGCGGATTAGGGATATGATTAGCAGAAAAGCCCTGCGAATGTTGGAAGATCATGCTGTGATTCGTAGAGGTAGTCTTTGACGGGGCCGCGCATGATAATGGGGTGAAAAGATCCCGGAACAGAACAACGGAAGCCTGGAATTCCACATAGTGTTAGCAATTTCTTGTATTGACGGCGATTGATGTAGACGGTGTTTCCGTCAACACGGGGCTGAATGGTAACCGTGGAGTTGTGAAGGTCGTTTCTAAATGTGGCTGTAATGTGTTTCATGGTTATGGTCCTTTCAATTGTAGTTTTTGAGCCAATCTTTCACGCCCTCACCCCCGGCCTGGTGTAGTATGCCGGGGTAAGAGGGGAAGCGGGCCGGATCAATCGAGCATGTTCCCGTTGTCGATCTGCGCCGTGGCGTTTTGTGCCGCCCATCGCCCGTTGCCGTTAAGTTGACGTTGCCAAGCCATGTTTTGGCGGGAGAAAACAAACCCGTTGGACCGCATAACCTTGCACACTTCCTTGGGTGGTTTGCCGTCGAAATAAACCCGGATGCGGTTGTCTTCTTTGCAATCTACGATTTTCCACCCGTTGCCCTTGATAGGCTCCCGCTCTTCTTTCCCCGCCTCACGTTGCATACTGTCAAGGCGTTTCTTGTAACGTCGGATGTTCGCACCGAGGTTTTGGAGGGCATAGGGCGGGAATGGCTTGCCGTAATAGGCTTGATGGGTGAGGATACTCAGGCCCTTTTTCTTGAGGTGGTCAGGCGCATCGATCTTGTTCAAGTCCTTGACTTTCTTGTATTCGCGGTTGATCCGCTTCATGTGTTCGCGATCAGATTCCAGGGTGGTCAGTTCATCCTTGACCTTGCGAACCGCTTCAGGATCGTCTGAACTGATCCCGCCACAACCAACGCTATCGGCCTTGCTCTCGTAATACTCGGACTTGTCGCGTTCGCGCACGGCTTGGCCTACCTTGTTCCACGCTTTTTCGCGGTAATTCCGATCAGCGGTACTGTGGATGGGTTGCCCCATGGGGATGATGCTCATCATTTCCCTGGACTTCTCATGTAGGGAATCATGCTTGTCCATGGCTTTTTCGGCTCGATCCAGGTAGCGTTGACGGCGTTCTTCCTGTTTTTGTTCGTAAGAATTCATGTTCGTTCTCCTGCTTATGGGTGTGTAGGTTTTCGTTGTGGCCTATGTAGTTTTTCGATTTAGGCGCGGATTTCATCCCACTTTTCGATCAGGAAGTTAGCGTCCGAAAACGAATTTGACTGCGTGGCGCTGTTCATTTTGGCCACAAGG
>Ga0233437_1002472_pt1 | contig 27697 bp, 27 predicted proteins | sample SI_122_August201_FD_182714 | JGI IMG/M metagenome (GOLD analysis project Ga0233437, IMG submission 182714) | Seawater microbial communities from Saanich Inlet, British Columbia, Canada - SI_122_August2016_200_MG | ecosystem: Environmental > Aquatic > Marine > Inlet | place: Canada: British... | reverse complement strand
ATGCCTGGGGTGTTAAGGTTCTTCGTTATGAAATTAAATCAATCACCCCACCCAGAGACGTCTTAGAAGCCATGGAAAAACAAATGCGCGCTGAACGAGAAAAACGCCCGTCTTGGAAAATGAAATCGGAAAACAAGGGCTTCAGGCGCTACCTCAAATAAAAAGCTGGCCTGAGGATGGCGGTGCGTTCATCACACTACCATTGGTTTACACACAATCTCCCACAACACATAAGAGCAACTTGGGCATGTATCGCATCCAGCTCTATAATGAAACAACATGTGGTCTTCACATGCAAATTCATCGTGGTGGCGGCTTTCATTATCACGAAGCCCAAAAACAAAACCAAGCTCTCCCCGCGCACATATATATAGGAGGGCCACCAGCGTTAACATTAGCTGCCATTGCCCCTTTGCCTGAAAACATTCCTGAGCTTCTCTTTGCATCACTTTTGTTAAAAGATAAAATAAAACAGGCGCGTGCGCCACAAATCTCTCAACTACCCATTATGGCTCACGCTGATTTTTGCCTTATCGGAACAATTCCTCCTCACAAACGAAAACCAGAAGGTCCTTTTGGTGACCACTATGGTTATTACTCTCTCAAGCATGACTATCCATTTATGGACGTTTCTCACATATTTCATAGAAACAAGGCTGTTTTTCCCGCAACCGTTGTTGGCAAGCCACCACAGGAGGACCACCACATCACCTGTTACCTTCAAGACATCTTTGCCCCCCTCATCAAGCTTGTTATGCCGCAGGTTCTTGACCTTTGGGCCTATGAAGAGGCTGGCGTTCATACGGCTGCCAGTGCTGTTGTAAAAGATCGTTACCCCCGAGAAGCACTCACAACAGCATTACGCATCCTTGGCGAAGGACAACTTTCCCTCACAAAGGTTTTGTTTTTGACAGACAAAGAAACCAGCGTAAAAAACTTCAAACAGTTTTTACCACAAGTTCTTGAGCGCATGAACTTTGAAACAGACCTCTTCGTGATCACACCAAGCTCTCAAGACACCCTTGATTACACTGGCCCAAAAGTAAATCATGGATCAAAAGCCATCTTTTTGGGTGTGGGAGATAAAAAAAGAGACTTGCCAGAACATTTTGAAGATAGCCTCCCACTACCCTTTTCACAACCCCATGTATTTTGTCCCGGCGCTTTAGCGCTCACAGGACCCACTTATTCTGAAAATAAAGACTGTTTTGAAAACTTGTCCCTTCAAGAAAACCTTAAAGGCTGGCCCATCATCTTTGTTTTTGATGACGCCCAAAAAGCAACCAGCTCAACTGAAGAGTTTTTGTGGCAAGCGTTCACCCGCTTTGAGCCAGCTTCTGATTTTTACGCAAAAGACATAGCCCTACAACGTTTTCACCCCAAAATTATAACACCGCTTATCATTGATTGTCGTCTCAAACCCTGGTATCCAAAAACACTTGAAAGCAATCCTGAAATCATGCAGAAAGCAGAAAGATTGCTTAACAAGAAATTAAATTAGGAGGCACCATGCCAGAAATTTCACCAACTGTTATTTGGGCCATTGTAGGTCTTACTATAATCATTCTCGAAATATTCACCACGAGCTTTTTCTTGCTTTTTTTTGGTGTGGCTGCCCTTATTGTTTCTTGTGTCCGTTTATTTGGCCTGGACAACCTCTCTATTGAATTGCTTATTTTTGCTCTTCTAGGAGGTGCTGGTTTATTGTTCTTTCATCGACGTCTCAAAGAAACTTTTCAAGCCTCAGGAAAGAAAATCTCTATAGACAAAGAAAAAAACATAACAATTACTGAAGACATTCCTGCGGGTCAAAAGGGATCAGTACAACATCACGGCTCTCCTTGGACAGCCATCAACATCAGTGATGTTGATCTCAAAGAAGGTGACGTTGCTATTATTGATAGTGTTGATGGCATCACACTTAAATTAAAAATAAAATAACTATAATACCCGCCTACAGCGACGCACTCAATTTTTGAGTACGCAACAACAGTGCGGAAAAGGAGATCATATGAGTCTTTTTGCTATTGGAGCACTTGTTTTCTTTGCATTCATTGCTGTCATGAAAACAGTTTATATTGTACCACAACAAAATGCCTATGTTGTCGAGCGCCTGGGACGATACCACGCAACGCTCGAAGCAGGCATTCGTTTTATTTTCCCATTCTTTGACAAAGTTCGGTACAAACACACCTTAAAAGAAATCGTTCTCGATATTGAAGAACAAGTTTGTATCACCAGAGATAATGTTCAAGTTGGTATTGATGGCGTTATCTTTTTCCGTGTTGTTGATCCTAAGTCCGCCTCTTATGGTGTTGCCCAATTTGTTCCTGCCATTGTTCAGTTAGCGCAAACAACATTGCGTTCTGAAATTGGTAAGATAGCTCTAGACACAACGTTTGAAGAACGCACAAAAATCAATAACGCCATTGTAGAAGCTGTTGATTTAGCCACAGATGCCTGGGGTGTTAAGGTTCTTCGTTATGAAATTAAATCAATCACCCCACCCAGAGACGTCTTAGAAGCCATGGAAAAACAAATGCGCGCTGAACGAGAAAAACGCGCTCAAGTACTAGAGTCTGAAGGTGATCGTGATGCTAAAATCAATCGCGCTGATGGCCAAAAACAAGAAGTCGTTAAATATTCTGAAGCAGAAAAACAAAAGAAAATTAACGAAGCACAAGGTCAAGCCGAAGCCATTGTTGCTATTGCAACAGCAACCGCTGAAGGCATAAAACAAATTGGCGAGTCTATTGCGGGCAAAGGCGGCAAAGAAGCCGTTCAGCTACGTGTTGCCGAAGAGTATGTTAAAGAATTTGGCAAACTAGCCAAAGAGAGCAACACACTAATCATTCCTGCAAGCACAAGCGATCTCAGCGGTATGATTGGCACAGCCATGTCTGTTTTTGATAAAACAAAAACAACTAAAGTGGCTTAATTTTAAGAAAATCCCAGAACCTTAAGGACTTCAGTCTTTAAGGTTCTGGGGCAGAAAAACAAAATGAAAAAAATTCTCGCAATGACCCTGCTCTGCTGTGTGGTTTTCGTTCACACACAAGCAATAGCCAAAGAACCTAAAGTTTCCAAAAGCAAACACTTTGATGCGCTTAAAGTTTATTTTGATAAAGACTACGCCTTAAATGACACAATTGAATTTGCTGTTTTTGACATGTCTGACACCAAAATCATTAATGATTCTCCGCGCATCACTTCAAATAGTAAGCCTGGTCAGGAAAGCCAAGATAACTCACTGAGCGCACAAGAAGAACTTCAGGCAAGCCTAGATTCTCTCCCAAAATATTTTTACCAATCCCTAAAAAAATACATCCTGACCAATCAGGTGCCTGTAACGTTGTTTCCAAGCAAGTCTCCTGATTACGCCCTGCCATTAAAGCTTTACATAAAAGTAAAACGAATTCACCTCAAACCCTTTACACGAAATTCACAGGGCAACTATGGCCAACCGATTGAAATGCGCATCTACGGACAAATTAAAGACAAAAAGACAGGTAAAACGCTCCTTAAGTTTTACGATGCTGCCACTAGCCATTTCATGTTAGGCAAAAAACAAGCACCAAGAGCCCTGTCCTCAATAACACGACAACTCATGCATGACCTTTCGCTTTACTTAAAAACAAAATATTAAATGATGAGAAGAATAAAAAAAGGCCGTATGATCATACGGCCTTTTTTGTGCCCAGAGCCGGAATTGAACCGGCACAAGGTTGCCCTCGGCAGATTTTGAGTCTGCTGCGTCTACCAATTCCGCCATCTGGGCAGGTAGAATCTATGGCTGCCTATTCCACCAAACACAGAAATAGTCAATATTCCTCACGGGATTTTTTTACGTGAACCTTTTCCCCCTTTAGACTAAAAACCCCTTTAATGTATTATTTATTCTTGCCATCGATCCATCGATCCATCGAGCCGTCGACCCATCGACCCATCGACCCGTCGATCCATCGACCCATATCGTTATGAATATTTTTGGAAAACTTTGTAAAAACTTTGTCATTAACAAAAAACTATCTTTGCTCCTCTTTATTGGCATTACCCTTTGGGGCCTTATCTCTTTTACACTCACACCCAAACAGTATAACCCTGAAATCACCGCACCAGCCTTTGAAATCACGATAGGATTCCCCGGCCATACCGCCCAAGAAACCTATGAACTTGTCACCAAACCCCTAGAAGATGTTGTTCAAGAAATTCCTGGTGTTGATGAAATTTACTCACAGTCTCATCATGGCGGACAAGCTGTTGTGACTGTTCTGTTTGATGTTGGCAAAGATTTTGACCTCAGCAAAATTCGCCTACGACAACGATTAGACACAAACCTAAACCTCAAGCCTCTTGGCGTCCAAAACGTATCAATAGAAGCTGTTGATCCTGATAACCTTGCCATCATGACATTAGGATTATTTTCTGACACGCTGGATCCTGTAGCTCTGAGAAAACAAGCTTTTGAAATTCGTAATGAATTAAAAAAAGTTAGCGGCACATCAATCGTCGCTGTAGAAGGTGGGCGGCAAAGAGAGTTTAGCATTACGCTCAATCCAGAGAAGTTAAAAGAAACGCAAACAGCCATTACAGAAGTGGCTCAAGCACTCAACAAATCAAGTCTTTTACGTGTATTAGGCACCATCAAAAACGCAGAAACATTTCAAACCATTGAAACAACAGGCACAGTACAAAACATAACTGACATTGAAAACGTTGTGGTCACCTCGAATGTGGAGCGCAGCCTAAAAATTAAAGACATTGCCACTGTCACGATAGACACTGTGGAAGATGATTCCTATGTAAACATCTATTCAAAAAACAAAGAAACAAAACACGCCGTGCTCATAACAGTTGCTAAGAAAAAAGGTGAAAACATTAGTGAAATCACGCAAGCCATAAAACACAAAATAAAAGAGCTCCAATCAAAAACAGTATTATTAAACAACATAACTGTAGATGTTTTGCGAAACGAAGGACGCGTTGCCCACGAAGAAATAACTCGCCTCACAGGAACACTCATCCAAGCTATTGGCATTGTTTTTCTCGTGCTTTTTGCGTTCCTCAATGTACGTGCCGCAATCATGGTCGCCATCACAATACCACTCACGCTTCTTACTGTGTTTGGCATAGGACATTTGGCTGGCTATACCATCAACAGAATCACACTTTTTGCCCTTATTCTGTCACTGGGCTTATTGGTAGACAATGCTACGGTTGTTGTTGAAAACATTGTACGCAACCGCAAAGAAAACCCTAATTGGGATAAAATCAAACTCATCACACTTTCTGTCTCTGAAGTCGGCACAGGACTTTTTCTCTCAACCCTCACCACGGTTTTGGCCTTTATTCCTATGAAGTTTGTCACAGGTATGATGGGGCCTTATATGGGACCCCTGCCCTTCTTCGTGTCAACAGCCATCATTGTTTCTCTGGTCTATTCTTATACGATCGTTCCTTGGATGGCCTCTATCTTTTGTAAAGACACTGGTTCACAACAACCAAAACCAAATCGACTGACAAGAATTTATTCACGATTCATGGAAGCCTATACAAACCTCATCACAAACATTTTGTCTTCTGCAAAAAAGAGAAAACGTGTTATTGTTGTTTGTATCGTCTTGGTTTGCATTGTTATGACCTTTCCTGCTTTTAAACTCCTTCGTTTTCGCATGCTGCCAAAAGCAGACAGAGAACAAATGTATGTTTATTTAGACCTCAACTCAGGAACAAGTATAGAAAAAACATATAGCGTATCAAAATCTTTAGCCACACACTTGACACAAGAGCAAAACATCAAAAACGTGCAAGCCTTTGTTGGCACAAAACCCATTCTTGATTTTAATGGTCTTTTTAAAGGGGCCTCACACAGAAAAGCGCCACACCAAGCAACGCTCAAACTCAACCTCACACACCCTGACAACCGAGAAAAAAAATCAGAGGACTTGGCGCTCGTTTATCGAACTAAAATCATAGATTTTCTCAAAAAATATCCTGGAAGTATTTTTCAGCTAGTTGAAGATCCTCCCGGCCCCCCAGTGCGCGCAACTTTTTTTGTCAAAATCAAAGGGAGCAGTCTTGAGCTTGTTGAAAAAACAGCCCTTGATCTCAAAAACAAAGCACAACACATTAGCGAACTAAAGGACCTGGACACCAGTGTGCCAGAAGAACTGACTAAATTCACGCTGCGTGTGAACACAGAAAAAGCGGCTATCTCTAAAGTGAGCACCGCCAGCATAGCCAAAACACTTGAGGTTCTTTATCAAGGTTCTGTTGTTGGCATCTATCATGATGAATCCAATCGAGAGCAAGAGTACATTGTCCTTCGTTTTGATAAAAATCATCGAAAAGACATCTCTGGCCTTAAAAACATCATGATCATTAACGATATTGGAAACCCCCTCCCTGTTAGTCGTTTTCTAGAGATTACAGAAGGGCCAACCAACAAGACAATTCTCGCAGATAACCGAGAAACAGTTGTTTATCTTTCTGGTGAAATGGGTTCCAGAAGTGTCACCTATGCTGCCATTGATTTTTTAAACCTGCTTTACAATTACTCGCCTCCTACCAGCAATCTCAAACGCACACACTTCTCTCTGATGGAAACAAAATTTGAGGCTCCTGACAATAGTTGGCTAAGCATTGACGTCGATGGAGAATGGAAAATGGCCTTAGAAGTTTTTCGTGATTTAGGCCTTGCCATGGGCATTGCTATCTTGCTCATCTATCTTGTTTTAGTTGCCCAATTCCGCTCTTACTTAATTCCTCTTCTTATTTCAGCAACCATTCCTTTGGCTCTCGTAGGTGTTTTTCCTGGTTTTGCTTTTCTTTTTCTGACTGATCGCGTGTATTTTAGCGCTACATCAATGATTGGTGTGATTGCCCTTTCTGGCATTGTCGTCAACAATGCCATTATCTTGCTCGAATACATCATGCTCAGCCTCGAAAAAGGCACTCCCTTAAAAAAAGCTGTGACAACTGCTTGCGCTGTACGCCTCAGACCAATTGTGCTCACATCAATGACGACAATTTTAGGTTCTCTAACCATTGCCAGCGATCCTGTTTGGTCTGGCTTAGCGTGGTCCATTGTCTTTGGCCTCTCTCTTTCTGCCATACTCACATTGATCGTTTTCCCGACACTCATTTATCACGCTTACGAGAAAAAGGGGTCTTTTGGCTTTGAGTCTTGCAGTAAGAACCATTAACAAAGTACTTGCTCCTTATGAGCATTTTGATTATTCTTTTGCCACTTGGAATCATTATGAAAAATTTATCTATAAACATTACCATTATTATTGCGCTTTTTACACTTTCGCTTCTTAGTTCCTGCGCCACAAAAGAAAGCTTTTCACTCGCCCAACTCAACCAAGAAAAAGACATCACCGAGTGCCAGCTCCTCTTAAAAAAGAAGAAGTACAAAAAGGCCCTGACTTGTTTTGAAGCGGTCAAATCGCAACATTACGGTGAAGCCTTGGGCACAAGAGCAGACCTTGCCATTGCTGATACCTATTTTCGCAAAAAAGAGTTTGAAGTCGCCGCAGAAGCCTATCGCCTTTTTATTGAAGCCCACCCTTATCACGCTAAAGTGGCCTACGCCTACTACAAAGCTGGAATTAGCTATTTAAAACAAACACCTAAAGGTGTTGATCGCGATCAATCTGATTTAGATAGTGCTATTAAACTTCTTAAGACAGCTGTAAAATACTATGGGCATACACCTTATGCTAAAATGGCAAAACCTTACTATGAAGAAGCGCGTTTAAAGCAGGCCACAAAACATTTTTATGTTGGTAAGTTTTACTATAAAAACAAAGAATTCTTAGCAGCCATACCACGTTTTCAAAAAATCATTACAGAGTATGCCAAACTAGGCCTTGACGAACAAGCCTTTTACTATTTGATTAAGGCCTTAACAAACACCCAGCAACAAGAATTGGCCAGTAAAATTCGCGGTGTTTTTGAAGAGCATTATCCTAACAGCTCTTACTTAAAACGATTGAAATAATTGGTCGCTAATAAGCGACAAGGGAGTCCTTATGAAAGACATTATACAAACCATCCAAGAAGGAAAATTTTTCTTTAAAACGCGAAACTACAAACAAGCTGAAGAGCTTTTAAAAAAGGTTGTTGCTCAAAAAAAGGACTATGCTGATGTGCACAATTGCTTAGGCCTTATAGCCCATGAAGAAGGTCGTTATGGAGAAGCTATTAAGTGTTTTAAAAAAGCTTTACAAACAAATCCCCGCTACACAGAGGCAATGCTCAACTTAAGTATTCTGTATAATGATCTCGGCCAATATGAAAACGCTAAAAAACTCGTTAACAAGTCACGACGCGATGCCAAGTCAAAAACAGCAACCATGGACCCTTTTATTCGTTCAAAGCTAGCAAACGCACATGCGGACATTGCCAATCGCTACCAAGGCGTTGGCGTTTATAATGAAGCTATTAAAGAATACAAAAAGGCGCTCGAGTTAGAGAACTACGGTGATATTCGTACAAAGATGGCTGTATGTAAAAGAGAAAAGGGAGACCTTAAAGGCGCTTTAGAAGAATTAAAAAAAGCCATCAAAACAAATGCCAAGTTTGCCGATGCTCACATTCAGCTTGGCATCACCTATTACGCCATGGGCAAAAAGACAGAAGCGCGCAGAACCTGGACCAGCGCTTCAAAAAAATTCCCTTCGAACAAAACGATCAAGATGTATTTGCGCTTTACACAAAACACAAAAAAACGCTGATCTATGATTGAAGTTAAAAACATCACAAAAACATTTGGCGCCCTCACAGCTGTAGATAATGTTTCTTTTGAAATCAATCCTGGTGAAGTTGTCGGTTTTTTAGGTCCAAATGGCGCAGGCAAATCAACAACGCTGCGTATGATAACAGGCTTTCTAACACCAACGAGCGGCTCTGTTTTTATCAACAACAAAGAAACACACAAACAGCCTTTACAAACAAAAAAACAAATTGGTTACCTCCCTGAGGCCTCAACCCTTTATGCAGACATGGTTGTCATTGATTTTCTCTGTTTCATGGGACGCATGCGACTCATGTCAAAAAAAGAGCTGTTCAAACGTCTTCCTGAAGTCGTCTCCCAATGTCATATTAACTCTGTCCTAGAACAAACCATTGGCACGCTCTCTAAAGGATACAAACAACGAGTGGGGCTGGCCCAAGCTCTTTTGCACGACCCCGACATATTAATACTAGACGAGCCTACCGTAGGGTTAGATCCAAACCAAATTGTAGAAATTCGCGAGCTCATCAAAGAAATAGGACAAAGAAAAACGGTTTTTTTATCTTCTCATATTCTACCAGAAGTCGTAAGCACCTGCTCCCGTCTTCTTGTGATTAACCAGGGAAAGCTTATTGCCCAAGGTTCTCCTGAAACGCTCATCAAAACAGCATTGAAAAACAATTGCTATCACGTCTCGCTCAGGGGCCCTCTTGACGCCATCAGACAAAAACTAACACAAACACCAGAGATCACTAAACTCGACGTTTTGAGCTCTGAAAAAGACCTGCACAATCTTTATCTCACTTATTCAGGAGATCAAAATAAAGCTGAAGATATTTTTCACATCGCTGTAACACATCAATGGACACTGGCAAAACTTGTAAAAGAAACAGCAACACTTGAAGATGTTTTTAAGGATCTTACAAAACAATGAAAACAGTTATTACCTTAACAACAAAAGAGCTCAAAGAGTTCTTTTCCTCACCCATCGCTTATGTCTTCATGACCTCTTTTTTGTTTTTAGTTTTCTGGCTTTTCTTTGCTAATTTTTTTGTCATGGGACAGGCTAGTCTACGATATTTTTTCGACTGGTTTCCTCTCTTGTTCATTGTTTTTCTGCCAGCCATCACAATGGCCCGATGGTCTGAAGAAAAAAGAAGTGGAACACATGAGCTCCTGCTCACTCTTCCTGTTTCAGAAACAACTCTTGTCCTTGGCAAATTTTTTGCCTGTGTCATTGTTCTTTTTTGCACCTTGGGCCTGACAACACCTCTCGTTATCACAACCTCTTTTTTAGGAGACATTGACACAGGGCAATCAATCGCAGCTTATTTAGGTATCTTCCTAATGGGAATGACCTATCTATCTTTTGGGCTCTTTGTTTCGGCACTAACAAAAAATCAAGTCATTGCTTTTCTCATCACTGTTGTTTTCCTTTTTGTATTGTATATTATTAACGAACCTTTTGTAACGGCCTATGCGCCCAAAACTCTTATTCCTTACCTACAATACGCAAGTCTTAGCTATCACTTCGAAGCAATGATGCGAGGCGTTCTCGATAGTCGTGATGTTGTTTTTTTCCTGAGTTTAACAGGTGTTTTTCTATACAGCAATACGGTGTGCTTGACAGCACACCGTGTTCGGTTTTCTAAAGGTTGAGTTATGTTTAAATCTGTGTCCTATACCGTCCTTATTGTTGTTTTCGTCATTAGCCTGGCCATCGCTCTTAATATAATAGCTTCAAAAACACATGCGCGTTGGGACATGACGGATGAAAAGGAGTTTTCTCTCTCTGAGGCCACAAAAAACATTCTCGCAAAATTAGACGACAACCTAACAATTAAACTGTATTATTCAAAAGATATTCCACCCATACTACGCCCCATACAACAGCAAATCGCTGACCTTATTGAAGAAATAAAGGCCGCGTCAAAACAAACGATCATCATTGAAAACAGCGCACCAGACCTCAATGAAGAAACAGAGCAAGAGGCCATTGCTCTTGGCATTGCTCCTCTTGAGCTTAACATTAAAGAAAAAGATAAAATTGAATTAAAAAGGGTTTTCATGGGCATGGCCCTGTATTACAAAGACAAAAAAGAAGTCATTCCCATTGTTGTGCAAGTCAACAACCTAGAATATCAGCTTTCCTTATCGTTACTAAAGCTAACACAAAAAGCATTGCCCCGTATTGGTTTATACGTAGGCTCCGACAGAAATCAGTACAACTCTTTAAAAGAAATCATTTCCCAACTAGCACACATTGTTCCTATTAAAGGCGAAGAAAGCTCTTTGGAAGACAAAAACCTAGCCGCTCTCGTTGTTGTTGATCCTGTTGAAGTAAACAACACCTTTATAGAACAAGTAGACAAGCTTATCCTAAAGGGAACCAATGTCCTTCTCTTTACAGGAAATGTTACTGTCAGCAATTCCCTCGTTCCTCAAAAAGTGTATTCAGGACTTGAAGAGTGGCTTAAGAAAAAAAATATCATCATTTCTGAAAAACTGCTCATTGATGCCACCCAAAATTCACGCGCCACCTTTAACACAGGCCTGATACAAGTTTATGTCCCATATGTGTTTTGGGCACGAACGTTCAAAAATGATTTAAACAGAGACCATCCTATAACAGCCTTGCTAGAAGAGGTCCTTTTTCCCTGGAGCAACGCCATTTTATTCTCCTCAGAAAAAGAAACAGACTGGGACCCCATAGAGCTCATACACTCTTCAAAAACATCTTTTTTGCAACCTGAAGACACGCCTAATGTCAGCCCTGAATATTACAACACGATGACAAAAACACCCATGCTGCAAGAGCTAACCCTCTCCGCCGTGCTAACACACAAAAAAAACAAAACGGCGGGCAAAATATTCATCACCAGCACGCACCACCTGATTCAAGATCGGTTTCTCACACAGGCGCCAATTAATTCTGTTTTTTTATCAAACATGCTTGAATATTCTTCTTGGGGAAATGAACTTATCAACATTCGTTCTCGCGGAAAAACAACTCGCCCAATAAAACAACTCACCGCCAGCCAGAAAACAACCATCAAATGGGGTCACACGGCAGGCATTCCTGGTTTTGCTATTTGTTTAGGCATCGGATCAGTTCTGATGGGAAGACAAAGAAGAAAGCGCTTTATTAAAAAGCTTCGTAATTGAAAGCATAAGCCTATGAAGCCTTTCTAAATAGCTTTAGAAAGGAAATTGCTTTAAAGCGTTTAAAATTAAATCGGCTCTCTTCATCAAGGGAGACTTTAAGAACTGTTCTCAAAATAAACCGCGCAACCTTTTCTTTGCTTTGTTTTGGTATTCTTATTTTTTTTCCATCATGAGCAATAAGCGTTACCTCATTTTCATCACTACCAAAACCCACGTTTTTTCTTGAAATCTCATTGAGCGCAATCCAGTCGAGATTTTTCTCTTTCAATTTTTTCCGGGCATAATTAACGCCTTCATGTGTTTCTGCAGCAAAACCAACTAAAACCTGATGAGGCTTCTTTAATGTTCCCAATTTTTGTAAAATATCTGGGTTCTTCACAAGTTTGAGCAATAGTGTGTCTTCAGATTTCTTGATTTTCTTTTTAAAAGAATTTTTAATGTGATAATCCGCTACAGCCGCCACCTTAAAAACAATATCATTTGCGGGAAAACGCTTTAGAACTTCCGTGTACATTTGTTGAGCTGTTTTAACGCCAATCACACGACAGTTCTTTGGCGGTAATAGATTTGTTGGCCCCGATACAAGGGTCACCACATGTCCTGCTTTAGCACACTCTTTAGCAAGCGCATAACCCATTTTTCCGCTAGAATAATTAGATAAAAAGCGCACAGGGTCAATGGCTTCCTGAGTAGGACCAGCTGTTATTAATATTTTTTTCTTCTTTGCCATTTTAAACCTACTTGGCTAATACACACGTTAATACTGGCTAAACAGTAATGATAAAACCATGAACCTGCAACGCATAATAAACAACCTCTTAATATTATTCATCTTATTCTCTTTGAGCGCCTGCATGACACCGCCAAAAAAAATGCCCATATATTCACGAGAAGTCGCCACAATTGGTGACTTTGTCCTAGAAGAGGAATTGTTACGATTTAAAATGCGCCTTGAAATTAATAAGTTTCCTGAGGGTGTTTTTAACTTCACGAACCCCAGCAAACTTAAAAACGACAAAGACTTTCAAGATCTTTTGAATACCGTTTTAAACAAAATGATAACTGATTATGTCATTATTGCCTATGCTAAAAACAACGGTATCGACATTCCTCAAGAAGTTATTAATGCAAAGGTTAACGATAAAAAAAAGAAGCTCAATCCAAAAACCTTTGAAAGCCTTCTTCAAGAAAAGAACATTCCCTATAGCCGATGGAAACAGCTAGCAGAGCATGAGATGCGCGTGCAGTACATTCTTGACAAAGAGCTCTCAGAAGGACTTGCTGTCAGCCCCAGCGAGATTCGGTCTTATTATCATAAAAACAGAGATGAATTTGTTGTTTCTGAAAGAGTTCGCGCCCGGCAAATTGTCACAGACACCCTGGAAAAGGCAAGAGACGTACACGCCCGTCTTCTCAAAGGAGAAAACTTTGCCAAAATAGCTGTTAACCATTCGTTGTCTCCTGATCGAACCCAGGGAGGTGATCTGGGTTATTTTGCACAAGGCAGCCTGCCAAAAGAGTTTGATGAAACCTGTTTCAAGCTGAAAAAAGGCGAAATTAGTCCTATTGTAAAAAGTGCTTATGGCTACCATATCTTCAAACTGCTTGACCGCCAAGCCCCTGGAAGAAAAACCTTGTTAGAAGCCTCGCCTCAAATCTTTCAAAAACTGTTTGAGGAAAAGCTCAAGAGCAAATATGATACATGGATCAGCAAAGCACGAGCTGACGTAGAAGTTAAAATTAACCACAACAGTTTAGACTCATTTTTCTTATGAAAAAACTTATTACTTTATTACTTTTATCCTTTTTTATTATTCCTAATGCCCCTGCTGAAACAATTGATAAGATTGTTGCCAAGGTAGGGACTGAGGTCATAACACTTAGCGATGTGAACCAAGAAAAAATAAAGCAACGAGTCTTTCTTATTGAAACACTCGGCAACCAAGAAGGCTTAAAGAAATACAACAAGATCAAGCTTTCAATTTTAGACGAAATGATCCTCAACACCCTCTTAAAGGAAGAAATTAACAAAGCGGGGATTGCGTCAACAGATCAAGAAGAACAGCAACTCTTTAACAACTACCTAAAAAGAAGCGGAAAAAATGAAAAAGAGTTTATTGAATCTTTAGCGAAAAAAAAGCTTTCTGTCACAAGCTTCAAGCAATTAATACGCTTTGAAATTGAAAGACAAAAATATATTCAAAAAACTATCATGCCCAAAATCAGTATTACAGATTATGACCTCAAACAAGAGTATGAAACAAATAAAAATCGCTACCAAACATATACAAAACTCCGTTTTATAGAAACATACCTCACCAATGATTCTTTTTCTTCTGAACAAGAACTTGTAGCCATGGCAAAAAAAATTCATCGCACACTGAAGGCTGGTGGCAATGCGTCTCCTCTCATTAAAAAACATTCTTCTGGAGCCTTTGCCAAAAAAGGGGGCGACTCAGGGCTAGTTGAAGGATCCAGCTTACGACCAGAAATTCAAAACATTCTTAATTCATTAAAAAAAGGGCAAACATCAGAGCCTGTTTCTGTGCAAAGCGGTGTCTTTATTTTCAAACTCCTTTCAAAGGCTGCGCCGCAAGCACTTCCATTGAACATGGTTATCAATGACGTCAGGATGAGCTATGCTGAAAAAGCCATGGAAAAAGAACTCAAGAAACACCTGCTTAACATAAAAGACATGACCTATGTGGAGATTTTGCCGTGACCAAGAGAATCATCATCACGCCCGGAGACCCTTTGGGCATTGGTCCTGAAATAATTTTAAAAACACTCAAGCAAACAAAACCAAAAAAGAACATTCACTATGTGCTCATCGGCCACGAAAAGCTATTTGGCTCAGCAAGTAGCCTAAAAACGATAAAAAAAAGAACTGACATCACCTGGCTCAAACTACAGCCAAGCCCTGTTGTTTTTCGCGCCCTAGAAAACAACAAAAATAGAACAAAACAAACACAAACCATAAAAAAAGCCTGTGGTAAAATGGCGTATGAAGCCCTGAAAATAGCGGTGTCGCTTTTACAAGAAAGCCCCACTGCCGCCCTTGTCACAGCCCCCATCTCAAAAGAAAATATTACAGCTGCTGGTTTTGCTTTTCCTGGACACACAGAGTTTTTATGTGACTGTTTTCATGTTAACAATAGTGCCATGATGCTTTTTAACAAAAAGCTTCGCATTGTTCTCTCAACAATCCACATTCCTCTTGCTTTTGTCCCCCAGGAACTAACAAAAAAACTGGTCACAGAAAAAATCCTTCTTACAGCTCAAAGCCTTTCACACCTTTTTAGCATAAAAAACCCTCGTATTGCCATTTGTGGTCTCAACCCACATGCTGGAGAAAACAACCTCTTGGGCAAAGAAGAAAAAAACATTATTGAACCTGCTATGAAAGTGCTGAAAAAAAACACGGCTATGGCAACAACAACACTCTTTGGTCCCTTGCCTGCTGATACCGTTTTTCATGCGGCTCTTGAAGGAAATTATGATGCTGTTATCTGTCACTATCATGACCAGGGGCTCATCCCCATAAAACTTACAGGCCTTTCACATTGTGTTAACACAACCCTAGGTCTTCCTTTTATCAGAACATCCCCTGGGCATGGCACAGCCTTTGATATTGCCGGAAAAAACAAAGCAGATGCCAGAAGTTTTCAGGCGGCCTTAAAAGCAGCAGTTGATTTTACAGCTTCATGCTAATAATATGCCCAGGGTTTCAACCCTGTAAGCAACAACCCATGGCTTAAGCCTCGGACAAGAAAGATGCAATTATGAAAAAAGTAAAATTTGGAACTGATGGCTGGCGCGCTATTATTGGTGACGACTTTAATGAAGAAAACATTGCCCAAGTCATTCAAGCCTTTTGCGATATTAAGCAAACGCAAACCAACAAAAAAATCTATATTGGCTATGATCGTCGTAATAAGGCTGAATCAAGTGCCAAGTTTATTGCCGCTATTCTTGCTAAAAATAATTTTATCCCTGTTTTGGCCACAACATTTTGTCCCACACCGTGTGTTTCTTGGATGGTGAAAGAAAACAACGCCCTAGCAGGTGTTATTGTGACCGCCTCACACAACCCCGCCAATTGGAATGGCATTAAATTTAAAGAGTCTTACGGGGGAGCGGCTTCTGACGAGTATACAAATGAAATAGAAGAGCAAATGGACAAGAATCTCTCTGCAAACAAAAAACCACTCCTAGGCAACTACGAGCAGCTGCTTCAAGAGAAGCTCATCACACTTTTTAATCCTTTTGAAGACTACGTAAACCACTTACAAAACTATTTGAATGTTGGCCTGATTCAAAAAACAAACTACAAAATAGCTTTTGACCCTCTTTATGGTGCCGGAACAAATTATGTTCACAAAACACTAAACACTGATATCGAACAAATTCACTCTGAAGCCGATATCACGTTTGGCGGGCTCAACCCAGAGCCAATTGATTCTAATTTACAAGCACTGAAAGAAACGGTTTTACAGTTAAAAGCAGATGTTGGCCTGGCCACTGATGGCGATGCTGACCGCATTGGCGCCTATACAGAAAAAGGAGACTTTGTTAGTTCTCATCAAATTTTTTCTTTGTTGCTCTTACATAATATTAGACATCGTAAAATGACTGGTGATGTCGTTAAGAGTATTTCAACAACAGGTCTCATCAACAGCATTTGCAAAAAACACGACCTTACTCTTGTGGAAACGCCCATTGGCTTTAAACATATTAGCCGCGAGCTTTTAGAGCGCAATGGCCTTATGGGCGGTGAAGAGTCTGGTGGTATTAGTATTCGCGATCATGTGCTCGAACGAGATGGTGTTTTAAACGGCCTCTTGCTTGTAGAAATGATGGCTGTTAACAATAAAAGTTTATCTGAGCTCATAACAGACATGGAAAAAGAGTTTGGCAAATTTCATATTGTTAGAAAAGACTATCACCTCTCTGAAGAGAAGATAATAGCTGTTAAAGAACAGATCTTAAGCGTAAACTTTCCCGCTGTTGGCAACACAACCCCTGTTAAACACGATACACGCGACGGCACAAAAACAACTTTTTCTGATGACTCATGGCTTCTTGCTCGCGCCTCAGGAACAGAGCCTCTCGTAAGAGTGTATGCTGAAGCAAAATCTCCAGAACGTGTTGCCGAACTTCATTCTTTTGCCCAAGAATTTTTCAATATATCATAGAAGGGTTATTTATGTCTGCTTTTGATCTATTAGATTCTGTTCTTGTTGAAGAAGGTCTCGTCACAAAAGACCAAATGACCATTGCCAAAGAATCTCAAAAAAACCTTGGCGAACCCTTAGAGCAGGTGCTCATGGAACGAGGCTTTGTCACAGAGCAACAAGTTCTAAAAGCTCTTTCCAAAAAAATTAAAACACCCTTTGTTTCTCTTGGGCGCTTCAAGCTTGACCCGGCTGTCGTCAAACTCATTCCAGCAAAACTGGCCAAAAAGTATCGTGCCATTCCCCTTTTTAAGATTGAAAACAAGATTACAGTTGCCACCTCTAACCCGCTTGATCTTTTAGCTCTTGACGATCTCCAGGCAGCATTAAACTGTAACATTGAAGCCATGCTAACACTAGATTCCGATATTGAGCGCGTTATCAAGGAATACTATCGGGGCGATGGCCTGGCAACATCACAAAAAACAGCTAAGGTCGAAATTATTACCGCGGACACAGAATTACCAACGGAGGTACAAGCTGAAAAGCTTGAAAAAGAAGCTTCTGGAAAAGAGATTATAAACTCTGTAAATAATATTATCTTCCAAGCCGTTGAGGATGGTGCTAGCGACATCCATATTGAACCCGCTCGAGAAAAAGTCACTGTTCGCTTTCGTCTTGATGGTATTTTAGAAGACTTTACAACTCTGCCCAAAGCCATGCACCTACCAATTATTTCGCGTATTAAAATTATGGGGAGCATGGATGTGGCTGAATCACGCGTTCCCCAAGATGGACGTGTGCGTTTGCGCCTTAGCGAAAAAGAAGTTGATGTGCGTATAGCCACTTATCCCACGATGTTTGGGGAAGCCTCTGCCATTCGCCTATTAAGCAAAGATCAACTGATCACGCTGGAAAACCTCGGCTTTTATCCTGATGATCTTGCAAAGTTTCAAGAACTCATCACAAGACCCTATGGCATTCTCTTGGTCACAGGCCCCACAGGATCTGGCAAAACAACCACGCTTTATGCTGCCTTGTCGCGTATTAACACGCGCGATAAACATATTTTATCCATTGAAGATCCTATTGAAAACGAAATCGAAGGTGTTGATCAACAACAAGTCAATGTTAAAGCAGGCATGACCTTTGCAGCGGCCTTACGAGCCATGCTCAGACAAGATCCTGATGTGATTATGGTTGGGGAGGTGCGCGATCTGGAAACAGCTGACATTGCCATGCGAGCAGCCATGACAGGTCACTTTGTTTTTTCTTCTCTTCATACAAACAATGCTATTGGCGCCATCACACGACTCATTGACCTTGGCATCGAACCCTTTCTTATTAGTTCAAGCCTTGTTGGTGTTATGGCACAACGCCTTGTCAGAAAAATCTGCATGCATTGCAAAGAAGAGATTACTCCAGATGAAAAACAATTGAAACAGCTCGCCCCTAAAAAACCCCTTGAAAAAATCTTTGCTGGAAAGGGCTGTAAACATTGTCGCCAAACAGGCTATTCAGGCCGTGTAGGCTTATTTGAAATCCTACAAGTTAATGAAAACCTGATTAACCTTATAAGCAAAAAAGCAACAGAGTCCGAAATCAGAGAAATGGCCATTGCACAGGGCCACAAAGGCCTTGTTGAAGACGGCATTGAAAAAATCAGACAAGGACAAACAACGATTGACGAAGTTGTGCGTGTTACAGCCTTGCTGTAACGCATAAAAAACCATTATGGCACTTTATACCGTTAAAGCCAGAAACCCTAAAGGCAATTTGATTACAGGCGAAGTTGAAGCTGAATCAGAAAAAGAAGCCAAACAAAAAGTTCTTGAACAAGACCTCTTGCCTGTCAGCGCCGAGTTAAAATCAAAAACAATCTCTTTGCCTTCTCCCCTGCGCTCAAGTAAAAAAAATAGAATCAAAGATTTAATTGGCTTTACCAGACAGTTTGCCACCATGTTTAAGGCCGGCGTGCCCATGGACAAAATTCTAGGCACACTCAGCAAACAAACACCAAACATAGAATTAAAAGCCGCCATTTTGGAAGTACAAAAAGACATTTCAGGCGGTGCTAGTCTCATGGTTTCGTTCAGCAAGCACCCTGACTTTTTTAATGAGCTCTATATTAATATGCTTAATGTTGGTGAACAAGGCGGGGTTTTAGACCAAGCGCTTCTATCGCTTTCAGAAGTACTCAAACGAGAACATAAAATTATGCGGGGCGTGAAATCTGCAACACTCTACCCGAAAATTGTTGTTGTTGCCTTTGTACTTGTGGTCACATTGCTCATGATATTTGTTATGCCTGGCTTTGCAAGCTTTTATTCTGGGTTTGGCGCAGAGCTTCCCTTGCCCACGCGTATCATGATTGGTATAAGCGATTTCTTTGTTGATTATTGGTATATTTTATTTTTTATGCTCGCAACAACCTTTCTGTCCTATAAGAAGTTTGCGGCTACAAACAAAGGCTCTTTATTTTTAGACAGATTAAGTTTTAAGCTCCCTGTTTTTGGTAGGCTCAACCTACTGGTTGCCAATGCCCGTTTTGGACATCTTGTTTCCGAACTTTATCGCAGTGGCCTGCCCCTGTCCAAAACGCTCACCGTTGTGGGCAATACAATTGGCAACAAGGTCTTTAAAAACGACATTGATGATGTCAGAGAACAAATGGAAGCAGGAAAATCTTTGTCAGAAGCCATGAAAGACAAGCCTTATTTTACACCCTTATTGATTGAAACCGTTTCTGTTGGCGAACAATCAGGAGCCTTGGATAATGTCTTAACATCTACAGCAGAATTTTATGATGAAGAGGTCTCTGAAATGTTAGAACAGCTAACAAATCTTCTAGAACCCATCCTTCTTGTTGGATTATTTGCCATGATTTCCCTGCTGGCCTTTGCTGTTTTCATGCCTATTTGGAAAACCACACAACTTGTATTGCCAGAAATATAGTAACAAAACAAAGCGCTACCAACAACAAATTAACGTTTGACACAACCGGTTGTTTTTACTAGCTTTTGCGTCCAGAAAGAAAGGGTTTATTATGGAAAAAAGTAAAAGACGTAAAATTGAAATTCTCATTATTGTTGGTCTGGTCGTTGTTGGTGCTGTTGTCATTGGCCTTAGAAGCTCTTCCAGCACACAGCTCGCCCAAGAACAAGCTCTTATGACAGAGCTTAAAGCCGTACGCATGGCCGTACAGCTTTACAGTGCGATGAACAAACATTTCCCTGAAAACTTAAAAGTTTTAACGACTGAAAAATACTTATTGGGAAATAAAAGAAGAATTTATTTAACAGGCGTACAAATTGATAAAGAAAATTATCCCATTGACTCCTTTGGTTCGCGGCTGCAGCTTGATCCTAAGACAGGACATGCGTCATCGACGACCAAAGGTTATGAATCGTGGTGATTTATATTGAATGACAAAAACATCCATTAGAAGTTACCATTATAACTGGCTTGTCGTTCTCGGCATACTTGCTGTTCTTTTTGGCGTTTATGGCAACGTGCTTTTTCACGCACGATCAGACTACCAAGAAATTCAGCTCATTTATGAGTTAAGAGCACTGAGAATGGCAACACAAACCTTTCAAATTGCATCTGGTCATAAGCCTAGCAATTTTGAGGAACTAAAAAAGGCGACTTTTGTTGATGCAAAAGGAAAGAAAAGATATTATCTACCCATTAAAATGAGAGAGCAAAAAGAACTCATTGATCCCTATGGCAAACCATATTCTTATGATGCCAAAACGGGATGGATACACTCTAGCTCTACAAAGTATGTGGCCTGGTAATTTTAAAAGGAGAACTAAAAAAATGAATAACAAAAAAGGTTTTACACTAATCGAACTCGTACTCGTCATCGCACTCTTGGGAGCATTAGCTGTTTCAGCTCTTCCCAATATTTTTGCCATTTCACTAACAAATGCGCAAAACAATTCACGTGATGCTGTGCAAGGCGCCGTACAAGCAGCTCTTTCATTGTATGCTGCCAGTCAAATTTCACAAGAACTCCCTGAATCATATCCCGCTGATCTTGATGGTGAAGCCGATGGTGTTGCCAGCTCTCGTGCCGCCCCTCTTTTTGACAATATTCTCAAAGGCGGCGTGATACAAGATTGGTCAAAACAAGATGATACCTGCTACCAATGGACTGGTGGCGGCGGATCTGACGAATATGAATACGACAGTGATGCGGGTACATTTATCTATATTGCTGCTGGCTGTTAAGTTTGTTTATGGCGTTTCTTAACAATCGCTTAGGTTTTACACTCATAGAGCTTGTTGTTGTTATTGCTCTTATTGGCATCTTGTCTGTAGGCGTGGTTGTTATGAGCGTTAATTTCTCAAAAACAAATATTACTGTTGTCGCGCAAAAAATTCGTTCTGATATTGAATACGCAAGAAGTTTAGCTATGACAAAAAAAGGCACCACATTTGGTGCCTTTTTTAATGACACCAGCGATGAATACACTGTTTACGAATCTGCTGTTGGCACGCCTATATTAGATCCCTTAACCAAGCAAAGTTTTCTAGAAGACTTTTCTAAATGGTCAGGCGTTACCATTACTGGCGGCGATTACACAGTAGAATTTAATCGTGTCGGCGTACCAATAGCAGGCGGCGGCGGCAACGTGCAAATAACAGAAACGTACATGAAGCGGACACAGACCTAAACAGCTACTATGACCTGACAAAAACAAACTCTGATAGCGCCTATAATATAGCAACGCCAGAGTATGCGGCTATTTTTGATCGTATTGATCCATTTTTTAAAAAATATGCCGATTTTTTTCACTTTAAAGACATTGTTCTAATCAGTGCCTCCCATGGGCATGTCATGTTTAGTATGCATAAAGCTGATTACATGGGAACCAACTTGAAAATGGGTCCTTACAAAAATTCTCGTCTTGCTATGGCGTGGAAAAAAACAGTTTCTACAAAGAAAATCGCTTTAGAGGATTTTTCATTTTTGGAAAATGACGATAAAGCCTTAGGTGTCATTACCGCACCTGTTTATGGTTCAAACAATAACCTCATTGCCGTGTTGGCCATCTCCTTCACCACAGAAGAAATTAACGCCATCATGATGAATAACACAGGCCTTGGTGAAACAGGCGAAACCTATCTTGTTGGCCCCGACTTTCTCATGCGTTCAAATTCGCGCTTTTCTAAAGAGCCTACCGTTTTAAAAACTAAAGTTATGACAGCAAGCACCAAAGAAGGCATTGAAAACAAGGCTGGGTTTCATATAATAAAAGGCTACAGGGGCGCATCTGTTTTAAGTGCTTATTCGCACTCAAGCATGAATGAACTTTTTGAAACAGATAAAGACTGGGCCATTATTGGTGAGGTTAATGTTGACGAAGCTTTTGCTATTGCGACAGAATTAGGACAATGGGTATTTATCATAGCCCTACTATCTATCTTTGCTGTTACTATTATCGCTCTTTTCATTTCCAAAAACATTGCTCGGCCTGTCATTGCGGTATCAAATGCCGCGCGCAAAATGTCTGAGGGTGATTTGACAATTAGTATTGAAGCAACATCAAGAGATGAGATTGGCATCATGGCAAAAACGCTTCAACTCACAATAGAAAATTTGCGTTCCATGGTCGGACAAATTTTAGCCACAGCAGACCGTGTTTCTTCTTCAAGCCAAGAGCTGTCATCTTCTTCACAAGAAATGAACGCCACCACTGAAGAGGTTGCCTCAACGGTACAAGCCATATCAAAAGGAACAGAAACACAGGCCATGCGTGTTGATGAAACACAAAAAGCCATGGAACAAATGGCCATTGCTGTTGACCAGGTTTCAAAAAGCGCGCAGTCAGCTGCCCACCAAGCAACAAACGCGGCTGATCAAGCTCAAAAAGGTGGCGAAGAAGCCACAAACGTTCAAAAGAAAATTGTACAAGTTTCTGATGTCATCATTAATTCTACTAATGCCATGAGAAAATTAGGTGAGCGTTCTGGGCAAATTGGCGCCATTGTAAATGTCATCACAAGCATTGCTGATCAGACTAACTTGCTGGCACTTAACGCTGCCATTGAAGCGGCGCGTGCTGGCGAATATGGTCGCGGGTTTGCTGTTGTTGCCGAAGAAGTTCGAAAACTTGCTGAGAGCTCTGCAAAAGCAGCTGAGGAGATTTCAAACCTTATCCAAGATGTTCAAAAAGAAACACAGCTCTCTGTTGCCAACATGGATGACATTTCTAAGGAAGCTGTTAGCATCAAAGACCTTTCTCAAAAAAGCAGTCAAAGCTTTGCCGAAATCATTACCAGCGCCGAAGGCCTTGCTTCTGTTGTTGAGGAAGTTTCCGCATCAACACAACAGCAAAGCGCCACAACACAACAAGTTTTTAAATCAATTTCTGACATTGCCTCTGTAGCAGAAGAAACAGCCTCTTCAACAGAAGAAGCCTCTGCCTCTACAGAAGAAATGACCGCCTCAATGGAAGAAATGACAGCCTCAGCACAAGAGCTTGCTGAAATGGGCATTTCACTTAAAGAACTTGTTAAAAAGTTTAAAATTGATGTTTAATAAGAGATGATTGTATCAAATTAAAACCCTTCTGAAAATCTCAGAGGGGTTTTTTTATGCGTTTAAATCTTCTATTTTCTTTGTCTTCTGCTTAACAACTTTTTTACTAGCTTCTTTTTCCACAGTCATTTTTGCTGTTTCTTTTAAGACGTGGTGCATAACCCGAGAAACTGTGGCGCTAGATGTTTTTTGAAGATATCGCTTTGATAACAAGGGAATAATATGGTCATTTGATTTTGTCATATATGAAAATCCCATCATAAACCTCCTTACAAGTCAAGACTCACAACTTTTTATCGCACTTGATTGGAGAATGTTGCTAAAAAACACCGGTTTTATTTTCAAGAAAAACAAGGGGTTAGCATTTTTTCTGTGACATCAACAGCATCATTACCTATAAACACCAAAATCCCCAACCCCTGGAGGATATCATGAAACAAATTCTTAAAAAAGAATCCTTTAAAGAGGCTATTAATAAACTAGCCATCGCTATTCGAGAAGACCAGACAGACTTAAATAATGTTGCCTTTATTGGTATACACACACGAGGTGTGCATTTATCAAATCGCCTTACCAAGGTTTTTAAAGACAGTGGTATTAATATCTTACAAGGCACCTTAGACATTAATCTTTACCGCGATGATCTTTCACAATCATCAGACAAGCCCATATTAAAAGAAACAAAAATTAATTTTGATGTGAGTGGAAAGATTATCTACCTGGTTGATGATGTTCTCTATACAGGACGAACTATCCGCGCAGCCATGGATGCTATCTTTGATCTTGGTAGGCCCCAATCTGTGCATCTTGCCGTTATGGCCAAGCGCTCAGGACGAGAACTTCCCATAGACACAAACCTCTGTGCGATAACCATTGACACCAAACAAGGTGACAACATTGCTGTTCGTTTTGAAGAAACAGACGGCTTTGATGAGGTTTCTCTTTTTGGCAAGGGAGAGCAAATATGACAATTACACGGAAAGACATTCTAGGAATCGCAGATCTTTCTCGAAAAGAAATTGAAGGCATTTTAGAAACGGCCCTCATGTTTTCTGAAGTCAATACGCGCGCCATTAAAAAAGTGCCCACCCTTAGAGGTCGCACGGTCATTAATGTTTTTTTTGAAAACTCAACACGAACGCGCACAAGCTTTGAGCTTGCAGGCAAAAGACTTTCCGCTGATGTTGTTAATTTTACCTCTTCGAGCAGCGCCCTATCAAAAGGAGAGTCTCTTCTTGATACCGCTAAAAATCTCGATGCCATGCAACCCGACATCCTTGTTTGCCGTCACAACTGCGCTGGCGCCTCACACATATTAGCGCGTTATTTACAAAACACCTCTGTTATCAATGCTGGCGATGGCTCCCATGAACACCCTTCTCAGGCCCTGCTTGATATGATGACTGTTCTAAAAGCACGAAAAAAGGTAGATGGTATGCGCGTTGCTATTGTCGGGGATATTTCACATTCTCGTGTCGCGCGATCAAACATATATTGTTTTCAAAAAATGGGCGCCTCTGTGTCTGTTGTCGGTCCGGCTTCTATGATGCCCAGCGCCATTAAAGACCTTGGTGTTGATGTGCACTACAATCTTAAACAAGGCATAGAAGGTGCCGACATCATCATGATGTTACGGATTCAAATGGAACGAATAAAACAATCGCCCTTTCCTTCGTTAAGAGAATATTCACGTTACTTTGGTCTCAATCATGAAACCATCAAAACCTTGAAAAAAGACGCCCTCATAATGCACCCAGGCCCTGTGAACCGTGGCGTTGAAATTGATCCCAATATTGCTGATGGTCCCTATTCTGTTATTTTAGACCAGGTGACAAATGGTGTTTCTGTACGCATGGCTCTGCTATACTTGCTCAGTAATGCCCAAAGCATGAATCTATAATTATACGGTGATAAAAATGACGAAGACACTTATTAAAAACGGGTATCTCATAGATCCAAAAAACAACATTAGTGGCCTCTTTGATGTCTTGCTTGTAGATGATAAAATTGAATCTGTAGCCCCCCAAGGCACCCTCGCTATTTCTGATGCCAAAGAAATTGAAGCCAGTGGCCTTGTTGTTTGTCCTGGATTTATAGATCTGCACTGCCACTTACGCGAACCGGGCTTTGAATACAAAGAAACCATTAGCACAGGAACGGCTTCTGCTGTTTCAGGAGGCTTCACCTCTATTTGCTGCATGGCCAACACGCACCCGGTCAATGACAATGCAACCGTCACAGACTTTATTCACAAACAAGCTCGTGAAACAGGTTCCTGTCACGTATACCCTATTGGCGCGATCACAAAAGATCTTAAAGGCGAAGCTCTGGCAAACATTGCTGAGCTTAATGATGCGGGCTGTATCGCCATTTCAGATGATGGCAACACAATACAAAACGCTCGTCTAATGAAAATAGCCCTTGATTACGCCCGAAGCTTTGATCTTCCCGTCACCACACATTCCTTGGAAATAAACCTGGCTAACAACGGGCACATGAACGCCTCTATTATGTCAACGCGGCTGGGACTAAAAGGCATTCCCAACGTTGCAGAAGACATTATCATTGCTCGCGACATCATGCTAGCTGAGCAAAGCGGTGCCCACTTACATGTAGGCCATGTTTCCACTGCCATTGGCGTTCAACTCATTCAAGAGGCAAAAAAGCGTGGTGCAAAGGTCACTTGCGAGGTCACGCCTCATCATTTTTCTCTTACAGACGAAGCGCTTGTTGGCTATAACACAAACTTTAAAATGTGTCCTCCGCTACGAACCGGCAAGGATGTTGACGCGCTCAAAAAAGCGTTCCAAAATGGTGTTGTGGATGCCATCGCAACCGATCACGCGCCTCATGGCATCATTGATAAGGAACTTGAGTTTGATCGAGCTGCCTTTGGCATCATTGGGTTTGAAACAGCTCTACCACTGTCCCTAAACCTTGTTCGCGAAAACATTATAACACTAGAAGAAATGGTCAGCCTGCTTACAGTAAGGCCTGCGGGTGTTTTTAGACTTTCTGGAGGAACGCTCACTCAAGGAAGTTGTGCTGACATTGCTCTCTTTGATCAAAACGTTTCTTGGACTTTAGACGAAGGGAAAATATATTCAAAAAGCAAAAACTCACCTTTTTTAGGAACAGAACTAACAGGCCGTGTTGTCAAAACATTTGTTAAAGGCAAGCTTGTTTATGATGTTTCTTCTGGCGTTCTCTAGACTCTTCCACGCGTCGCAACTGATATCATGAACAAGCAACGAGCTATATTTGTTTTCTTTATTATTCTATCTTTTTCAATACACACCCTTGTTTTTTATTCTTTATCAAACAACCCTAAAACAAACAAAGTAAACGCCCTCTGGTCCGGGGGAAAAAGCAGCTCAAGAGATGGACCGGTTACCTTTGTCGATCTAACAGTTAGGGTCGCGGGATCGCAGGGTCGCCCGCCTTCGCAAAAGGCTTCGGCGCGGCAGGCGGGAACAAATAAAGCCGTTCCCCGAAATAAAAGAACGCCAGGTTTTGGCTCTGGCGCATCAGACACACCTGCGGGGGGCTCTGGCGCTGGACTAGATAATGACGGAGAGGTGTCCGTATTAGCACCAAGTATTTTGGCCTCTATTCGAAAAAAAATCATGAAAAAGAAAAGATACCCTCTGTTAGCAAAAGAGCAAGGGCTTTCAGGAGTTGTTACTCTTAACTTTCAAACAAACAAAGCAGGGCAGCTAGATTATATAAAAGTTACTAAAAGTTCTGGCCACAACAGCCTCGATCTCGCGGCCATAAACTCTGTAAAAAAAGCCGTACCACTGCCTCATTATCCAGAGCCGATTGCCTTGGCCCTGGAGTATCGCTTACAGAATTGAAAAATGAAAAATAAAGAACAAAAAAAAGACCCTCTTATAAGCGTTATTATCCCAACACATGACAGGCAGGGGCCTGTTCAAAGGGCTGTTGATTCTGTTTTACAACAATCTTTTAAAAGTCTTGAGCTCATTCTTGTTGATGATGGATCAGAAGACAATACAAAATATTGGGTTGGTTTATATAACGATCCTCGCCTCCACTATATACAAA
>Ga0233437_1002471_pt1 | contig 27714 bp, 20 predicted proteins | sample SI_122_August201_FD_182714 | JGI IMG/M metagenome (GOLD analysis project Ga0233437, IMG submission 182714) | Seawater microbial communities from Saanich Inlet, British Columbia, Canada - SI_122_August2016_200_MG | ecosystem: Environmental > Aquatic > Marine > Inlet | place: Canada: British... | reverse complement strand
TGGAAAAGTGGGAATCGGAATCACAACTCCAACGCATCAATTGAGTATCAAATCAAATGGAACGGCTATCGATGTTCTTTCTGGTGACTCTGCTGAGATCCTCACTTCACGAAACGATTCTGCTGCTAATGATCCTGACCAATTCTACCTCAAACACAATGCAGGAAATGTAGAAATTGGAAACTTGAGAGGAGGTATTGGATTTATGGATGGTAACGTTGGGATTGGAACGACGAGTCCGAGTTCTAATGTACATATTTATCAGGATTCCCCTACAGCAAATCAAATATTATTTCAAATTGGAACTTCTGATGATGCATCAAGATTTACTGTGGACGAAGATGGGGATGTTTCGTTAGATAGAAATTTGGACGTTAAGGCTGAAATTTTTAATAGTTCTGGATCAGCAGTAGTAATAGAAGACAGTAGATTAGACTTGAAACTGACTGGGACTGATGTAGTTTTAAGGTTATATGACGATGATGTGACCAATTATGGGGAGGTTTCTTATGACCATGACACCAACCAATTATTACAGTTTAGTAAAGGTATGTATATCAACGGCAACGTCGGTATCGGAACCACAAGTCCAAGTGCAAAATTAGATACGTATGGTGATATTTATTTAGATGCTGCCGCTCATGACACCCTTTTGACCTTGGGATTTGCCACAAGTGGAAATCCCTATCATCAAATAACTTCAAATCGAAGTACAGGAAAAATGTCTATAAATGCTGGTGTTGGTGGAAGTGGACATTATTTAACTTTTGGAACGGGCAATGGAGCTGAACGAATGCGAATCGATCCTACTGGCAACGTCGGCATCGGCGACGCCACCCCATCAACAAAACTCGAAGTTGCGGGAACCGTCACCGCCACTGCGTTCGTCGGAGATGGAGCAGGTCTCACGAATCTTAATATTGCCGCAGAATCAGATACCCTCGCCACCGTCACCGGACGAGGCGCAACGACAGCCACTCCTATCACGCTGAGTGAAACCCCGGGGGCTCATAATGCCACTCCGACACTCGCCTTCGGTGATGGAGATACGGGGTTGTATGAGAGTTCGGATGATGTTTTGGTTGCCTCAATAGCTGGGACAAATCGATTCCGAATATATGGACAAATTATTGATGGTGGTGTTTCTGGAGGGTTTGCTCTTGGAAGCTCTGTTTCTTCTGCAACAAATCCCGTTCATACGTTTCTAGGCGATGTTGAAACAGGTATCGGAAAAGCCGCTGACGACCAACTCTCCCTCATCGCCGGATCAAAAGAAATGCTCCGACTCAAGGAAACCGGAACCGCAACAACCGATCAAGTAATTATCGGACCAGCAGGAATTATAGGAACCTCTGGAACCCCAGCTCTCGCCTTTGGGGATGGAGACAGTGGATTTTATGAAGCTAGTGACGACACACTCCTTGTATCAATGAATGGAACTCATTCTGCGTCCTTTATCGCAGGAGGAATTGCTGCCGGAAGTGGTGGCTCCACAAGACCAATGATGCGAGCGTTTACGCCTTCTAATATTCAACCAAATATTCACCCTTCTGCTACAGATACTGATACGGGAATAGGACATGCCGAAGCCGACTCCCTCTCTCTCATCGCGGGAGGAGTGGAAATGCTCCGACTCGTAGAAGGCACATCTGATTACATTCAAACACCAAACAACATGTGGATCTCCGGAGCCAATAGTGCTGGAACGGGGGTCGTGAATATGTTTAAGGTAAATGCCAATGATGAAATTGAAATCGGAGGCAACCTCAATATCGGAACCCTCTCCTTAGCAGAGGACAGTGGAGCCGTCTCCCTCGTAAACATGCCCGTCTCTAGTACCCCAACATCTGGAACCGAGCAAAGTTACAACTTCTCAATTGACTCCGCGTCCGTACTCAAAGTCTACAGCGAAGCCGATGGACTCGGGGGCACTCAAAACGAAAAGATAGCCGTGACCGGTGACGCAACGGTTTCCGGAACTGTGACGGCCAATGCCTTCGTGGGAGTTAGTCTCTCTGGTCTCTCTGATGTCGCTCTTGTTTCTGCGGCCAGCGGAGATATTTTACAATACAATGGATCGGCCTGGATTGACTCCCCTCTTTCGAGTGGAGATATTCCGGATCTTTCGGCTATCTACCAAGGACTTGATGCCGATCTCACCGATCTCTCTGATGGGACACTCACCGCAACAAAGGTGCAATATGGAAGCAACTTCATCACCACTGCCGGAACTTCTGGACAGGTCTGGAAATCAGACGGTTCTGGAGCCGGTGTCTGGGGAACCGACACACAAATCACCGAAGCCACTGTCGAAGGCTACATCGCGAATGATGTGACGACAGGATACGTCCCGCGAGATAATGGAACCAAACTCGTGACGGGATCTATTTATGATAGTGGAACAAATATTGGGATTGGGACTAGTAGTCCAGATAAATTATTACATGTTCAACCAGCTTCAGCTGCAAATACTGCAATTAAATTAAAGAGTGGAAATGATGCAAACTTTGTAAGATTACTTTTAGGTCGTGGGTCTGATGAAGTTTCAATTGCTCTTTCTCATGGTTCTGGGCAATTCACTCAATATGATTCTGCTGGAGACCTTGTTATTAGAAATGCTGCTAATGATATTCACTTTAGTACAGATGGGGGAGCTTCAACTCAGATGACTTTATTGAATGGAGGGAATGTTGGAATAGGGACTGATAGTCCTGGGGCTAAGTTGGAAATACATGACCAATCAGGAACTGCAACTTTGCAAGAATGGTCTACTTCTTCTGATGCAGGACAAGTGTTAAATCTTTCTTATAATGCAGCTACTAATAATTTTGATTTTTCAAGTTCAGCGGGAAGACATTTGACATTTAATAATGGAGGGAATGTTGGGATTGGGACTACTAGTCCAGACGCTCTTTTAGAATTAGAAAGTGCAGACACACCAGACTTAAAGATTAAGGACACAACTAATAATGTAACATTAAGATTAGCTTCGGGTAATTCTGTTGCAACAATGGGAACAAGTTCAGCTCATGATTTAAGATTAAGAACTGGAGGAGCAGATAAATTAACTATTTTAGCAACTAATGGCAACATCGGCATCGGGACGACGAGTCCAGGGGATAAATTGGAAGTAAATGGAATAATTTATTCTAATAATGTCGCAATAGGTGGGGACTCAACTAATGCAGGAGAAAGAATACGTTTAAGATATAATTCTGCTGATGCAATAGGACATTTAACTGGAGCTAGTGGAGTAGGTTTATCTTTTGGGACTGGAGATGTCGAGGATAGGATTAGAATAACAAACTCAGGCAACGTCGGCATCGGGACGACGAGTCCGTCCAGTAAGTTACATATAGATAAAGCAAGTCAAACAATAGGAGGTACAACGCCAAATGGTGCAGTTGTGATTGGAGATACTGGTGGAGGTAATATGGTATTGGAATTAGGACAAGATAGGGCATCAATTTCTTATATCCAATCAAGGAATATACTCTCTAATACCGCTTATAATTTAGCGATAAATCCAAGCGGTGGCAACGTCGGTATCGGGACGACGAGTCCGTCAGAAGAATTAGAAATTGTAGGGGATATTAAAACTTCAGGGAATGCTTTCTTGGGCGATAGAACTAGAATAGGAACTAGTGGAAGTTTAGCTAACCCAGCAATATATAAAAAAGATGATGATAATACGGGGATTTGGTTTCCTAGTGCAGATAATATAGGTTTAGTATCAGGTGGTGTTGAAGGGTTAAGAGTAGTAAGCGGCAATGTCGGCATCGGGACGACGAGTCCAGATTATGATTTAGAAGTTGCTGGAAATATTTCTTTAGATTCAAATACAGGAAAACTTTATGTCGGGGATAGCCAACAAGCATCATTAAATCACGATGGAGGTCATATGTTTATTGATAATTCTGTTGGAACACAATATATAAGAAATACAGGAACGGGAGATATTCTTCTTCGTAATAGTAATGGAGGAAATATTCAATTTGATAATGAGTTTGCAGGAAATATAACTTTTAATACAGCTAATGTGGAACGGGTTAGGATAGACAGCGACGGCAACGTCGGCATCGGAACGACGAGTCCTGATTATAAATTGGATGTTTCTAATACTGGTCATCAATTATTAAGGTTGCATAGAGATACGAATACTAATACTTGGGCGGGGTGGTTGGATTTTGCAATGGATGATAGTGGTGGAGCGATTGACACTTATGCAAGAATTAAATCAACAATTGAATCTAATACTGCTGACTCTGAAGATGGTTCTATGACTTTTAGTACAATGCAAAGTGGAACAGTTACGGATGTTATGTATTTAGATGATTCAGGCAACGTCGGTATCGGGACGACGAGTCCGAGGTCTACATTAAATATTTATGAAGATAATGCATTAGCAGATACAACTGTTGGATTAACAATAGAACAAGATGGGGCAGGAGATTCTATAATTCAATATTTATTAACTGATACAACTAGATGGGTTACAGGAATAGATAATTCTGATAGTGATAAATTTAAAATAGCAAGTTCTAATGATTTAAATACTGATGCTAGATTGGTTATAGATACAACAGGCAACGTCGGCATCGGGACGACGAGTCCAGCGTCAAAATTAGTCTCTTATTTAAATAATGATGTAACTGATGGAGCTTTAGGTAACTTTTTATTAGAACAAGATGGGATTGGAGATGTTATCCTAGATATGCTTTTAACAGATGAACAAAGATGGAGAATGAGAATTGATAATGATGATGCTAATAAATTTAAAATTGGAACAGGCTTACAAGAATCTGCAACTGTTTTAACAATAGATACAGGGGGAAACGTCGGTATCGGGACGACGAGTCCGAGTCAGAAATTAGATGTTGTAGGAACTATTTATTCTCGTAAAGCAGCAACTATTAGCCAAGAGGTTGAGCAAATCCGTATGGGAAGGTCTGATATTGACCTTCGTTATAATTCAATCTATTCGGTTGGTCTTAAAAGTGTGGCAGCTGACAACGCAATGCAATTTAGGGTTCACGATGGAGGAGGCGACCCTTATACAACACAGACAACGGTTATGAGTCTTTTAGGAAGTGGCAACGTAGGAATAGGGACAACTAGTCCAGGTTATCCGTTGGATGTGAATGGTTCGATGAGGGTTGATGGTTCGATTTATACTCCTACCGATACTGATATGTTTTTGAAACCTGATGGAACAGGGAGTCTTTATTTTGGTGATTCATCTAATGGGATGCCGGTGTATCATTATTCTCAGCAAAACAATAATAATTATACTACGTTTAAACATGATTCTTCTGGTAACTATGAGATGTCTTTGAATGGTCCGGGGGATTTTGAAATGCAGGATGATGTTCTTGTTACGGGTTTTGTTAATGCTTCTACTGATTTATGTATTGCTGGGGGACAGTGTTTGAGTGAGACTGGGACGGGTTCTATTGGGGGAAGTGGGACGGCTAATTATTTGCCTGTGTTCACGACTTCGACTAATTTGGGTGATTCGGTTCTTTATCAGAATGGGAGTAGTGTTGGAATTGGGACTAGTAGTCCAGCGTCAAAATTAGTCTCTTATTTAAATAATGATGTAACTGATGGAGCTTTAGGTAACTTTTTATTAGAACAAGATGGGATTGGAGATGTTATCCTAGATATGCTTTTAACAGATGAACAAAGATGGAGAATGAGAATTGATAATGATGATGCTAATAAATTTAAAATTGGAACAGGCTTACAAGAATCTGCAACTGTTTTAACAATAGATACAGGGGGAAACGTCGGTATCGGGACGACGAGTCCGAGTCAGAAATTAGATGTTGTAGGAACTATTTATTCTCGTAAAGCAGCAACTATTAGCCAAGAGGTTGAGCAAATCCGTATGGGAAGGTCTGATATTGACCTTCGTTATAATTCAATCTATTCGGTTGGTCTTAAAAGTGTGGCAGCTGACAACGCAATGCAATTTAGGGTTCACGATGGAGGAGGCGACCCTTATACAACACAGACAACGGTTATGAGTCTTTTAGGAAGTGGCAACGTAGGAATAGGGACAACTAGTCCAGGTTATCCGTTGGATGTGAATGGTTCGATGAGGGTTGATGGTTCGATTTATACTCCTACCGATACTGATATGTTTTTGAAACCTGATGGAACAGGGAGTCTTTATTTTGGTGATTCATCTAATGGGATGCCGGTGTATCATTATTCTCAGCAAAACAATAATAATTATACTACGTTTAAACATGATTCTTCTGGTAACTATGAGATGTCTTTGAATGGTCCGGGGGATTTTGAAATGCAGGATGATGTTCTTGTTACGGGTTTTGTTAATGCTTCTACTGATTTATGTATTGCTGGGGGACAGTGTTTGAGTGAGACTGGGACGGGTTCTATTGGGGGAAGCGGTACTGCTGGTTATTTACCTAAATTTGATACTTCTACTGATTTAGGAGATTCGGTTCTTTATCAGAATGGGACTAGTATTGGAATAAATTCTCAGGATAATTCTGCTGCTTTGGTTGTTCAGTCTGCTAGTTCTAATCGTGTTTTGAAATTGAATGCCCAGGACGGGGATGCAATGTTTTTCTTTGATACTAGTTTGAGTCAACCGTATATGAAAATGTATGCCGACGGGGGTTCTACGACGAAGGTTATGTTGGATACAAACGGGAGTTCTTATTTTAATGGGGGGAATGTTGGGATTGGGACTGATAGTCCAGCTACAACTCTTCATGTTTCGGGTGCAGAGAATGGGGTTAGATTTGCAAGAGCAGCTGATTCAGGACAGCGTATTTCTTTTTATACTGATAGTGCAGCTAATGGGAATAGAATTGAAAGTACTACTAAACATTTTGAAATTAAACAATTAACTGCTGATAAAGATATTTTGTTAACGGTTGAATCTGGAGAAGCGATGAGAATAAATGGATCTTCGGGGAATGTCGGCATCGGGGTAACGAGTCCAGGGGCGAAGTTAGATGTTAATGGAGAAATAAGATCGACTTCTACATCTAATAATTTTAGAGCATACTATGATAGTACTAAATTTTCAGAAATAAGTACTCAAAGTGATGGAGATTTGGAAATATATAGTTGGGGAGGAAGTTCATATAAGAATATTTTATTGGGTGTAGATGGAGCTTCAATTGGAGGCAACGTCGGCATCGGGACTGATAGTCCTGGATATAAATTAGATTTAAATATTGGAACTGAAAATATTGGCTTAAATATTGAATCTTCTGACGCTGGTTCTTACATTTATTTTAAAGATAATCACGCTACAGATTTTTATCAAGGTACAAATGGTGGAAAGTTTCAATTATATAATTCATCTGATTCTCCTTTGACTACAGTTGATTCTACTGGCAACGTTGGGATTGGGACTACTAGTCCTGATTATAAATTAACTTTGAATCAAGGAGGTGTAACTGGTAGTGGTGTGAATGATGTATTGAGAATAGCTGGAGGAGATTTAAGCACAAGTGGAGATTCAACAGGGCTACTTTTTGTGCAGAGAGATAGTCAAAACGATTATACAAGTGCTATTAGAAGTATAACTACTACAAGTAATCCTGATTATTTAAGACCAAGATTAGGTTTTTTCACACAAAACACAGATACAAATACAATTGCTAATTTAGTTGAAAGAGTGTCAATCTTAGCAGATGACGGCAAGGTTGGAATAGGTACAACAACCCCTCAAAATGAATTGAATGTGATTGGGGATTTGAATGTGACGGGGACGATATATAATGCAGATGGGGACGCTGTTGTTGGAGGAACTGGTTTGGCTAATCGTGCAGCGTTCTGGACTGATTCAGATACTTTATCTTATGATGGGAATTTCACTTGGGATGATACTAATAAGAGGTTGGGGATTGGGCTTACTAATCCCGGAGAGAATTTGCAGGTAGCATTAAAAGATAATTTTGCAAATATTCTTGTTGGAGGAGGAATAGCTAATTTGAATTTAGGTCAGACGGGAGGGAGTTCTGATGCTGTGATTGGACATAATATTAAGGCTGCTGGAACGAGCGGGGATTTTGATGTTGCAGTAACTCATTCTACGTTTGGTTATCGAGCTATTACTTTTGATTATTCTGGGGGAGCAAATACAGGTATTCAATTCCATGCTTATAATGGATCGGTAACTGCAGGAGATGCTTTGGCAAATGAGAGAATGAGAATCACTAATGATGGGAGGGTGGGAATAGGAACTACAACCCCGACGACAAAGTTAGAGGTTAATGGGACTTTCAAGGCGGAGAGTCAATCAAGTACAATGGAATTAAATTCAGATGGGGATGTGAGGATAGGAATTTAAGATGAAAGAATATAAAATATTTGGTGGGAAGAGAATAAGAAGAGTTTTTCATAAGGATAGTTGGTATTTCTCTGTTGTGGATATTGTGGCGGTTTTGACTGATTCTAGTAATCCTAGAACTTATTGGAAGGTATTAAAACATCGATTAAATGAAGAGGGAAGCCAACTGGTTACAAATTGTAACCAGTTGAAACTAAAGGCAGAAGATGGAAAAATGAGGGAAATGGACACTCTTAATACTAAGCAAATTTTTAGATTAATACAGTCAATTCCTTCTAAGAAAGCTGAGCCGTTTAAATTGTGGTTGGCGAAAGTGGGTTATGAGAGAATTCAAGAGATTGAGAATCCAGAGTTAGCACAGGAGAGAATGAAGAGTCTTTATGAGGCTAAAGGTTATTCTAAAGATTGGATTGATAAGAGAATTAGGGGAATTGCTATTAGGCAAAATCTTACTGGGGAGTGGAAAAATAGAGGAGTAGATGAGAATATTGAGTATGCGATTTTAACCAATGAAATTTCTCAGGCTACTTTTGGAAAAACTGTTCAGGAATATAAGGATCTTAAAAAATTGGATAAGGAAAACTTAAGAGATCATATGGGAGATTGGGAGTTGATTTTGACAATGGTTGGAGAAAAGGCAACAACTGATATAACTCAGAAAGAGGATTCTTTGGGTTTTTATGAATGTAAGGATTCTGCAGTAAAAGGTGGAGAGATTGCTGGGAATACAAGAAAGGAATTAGAAAAATCACTTGGCAAATCTTTAATTTCGGATGAGAATTATTTAGGGAAAAAAGAAAGGGAAAAAAGAAAAGAAAAGAAAAAGAAAGAGGAGAAGAAAATTTTAGGGGTGAAAAATGAAAAGTAAATATTCTATTTTAATCTTAGGATTGTTTTTGATAGTGGGAACTCTTAGTTCGGTTTATGGGTTTTCCTTTTTTAATAAGGGGGCGAATGATATTTCGGGTTCTAGTTTGAATAAAGGTCTTGTGGGTCACTGGGTTTTGGATAATGAGAGTTATAATTCGAATACTGTTAGAATGACGGATAAAACGCCTTATGAAAATCATTGTACTAATTATGGTGTTGGTTTTACGACGGACAGAGTTGGGAATAGTGTTAGTGCGATGGATTTTGGAGCTTCTTATTATATGACTTGTGGGAATGATGACAGTTTGAAAATTCTTGGTGATCAGACTTATGCGTTTTGGATTTATCCCAATGCTTTTACGGCTAGAAGAAACCCTATCGATAAGGCTTATGGGGGAGAGGGAACAATTACTTTGGAAACGAATGCTAGATTTTCTTATTATTGGGGGACTGGAGGGGGAAATTTGCAACCTTATCAGGGACAGGGAAGCAATGTAAGTATTTCTGCTAATAGATGGACGCATGTTGCTCATGTTAGGGATATAACAAATAATAAAATGGTTTGGTATTTTGATGGAGTTCCTGCAGGGACGACGACTCCTTCTTATGCTCAGGCAGTTGCATCTTCTAGAGTTTTTAGTATTGGAGATGGTTATTGTTCTCCTATTGATGGATATATGGATGATGTTAGAGTTTACAATCGTGCGTTATCTGCTGAAGAAATTAAATCTTTATTTGGTTCTCAGGAATCTAAAATGAGTTCTAGTTCTTTGAAGAAGGGTTTGATTTTGGATGTGCCTTTGAAATCTCGTTATACTAAGTCAGAGGTTGCTGGTTCAGAGGTTATGACGGATAGAACGCCGTATTCTCAGGATGGGACAAATTATGGTGCTGTTGTTGGGAGCGATTATTCTAGTTTTGACGGAAGTAATGATTATGTGAAAATTGAAGATGTTATTGTGACTAGTCCTTCTGAATTAACTATTGCGGGATGGATTAAGAAAGAGAGTGGGGGGTCAAATTATGAATGTGCTTTACACCATGGCAATGGTGCAAGTGTTGGGGCTAGTGCTTATTGGTTTGGGGTTGATGCTTCGGATTATCTTACTGCAACAATTGGGGCTAGAACAGGGGTTGGTTGGTCTGCTGGTAAAACAACTACTTTAGCAACATATGGTGAATGGTATCATTTAGCTGCTGCATGGGACGGTGCGATTGTTAGAGTTTATATTAATGGAGAATATGATAAGCAGTATAATTTGGGAACATATAGTTCTTTGATAACAGCAACTAGGATGGGGTCATCTAACGATGGAACTACCTATCAATTTAAGGGAGATATTTCAGATGTTAAAATTTATAATCGTGGTTTGTCTTCTAGTGAGATAAAATCACTTTATGATAGGGGGAGAAATTAAATGAATAAGAAATATTTAAATAGTATTAATGAGTATCCAAAAGATACGATGAAATATCAAAAGAGTATGATGAAGATTATGGAGAATTTATTGGATGGTAAGGAAAAAACAATAGATGTTCTTATAAAAAATTCAAAAACCGGTAGGAATTCTAGTTTTGAGGCTTTGGATTTTCTAAAAAAAATAGGGTTTGTTAATATTAATGAATTGGGAAATCAGAGAATGGTTAGTTTAGTTAAGAATAATCAAACATTTCAGTTTAAATATTATCTTGATAGTTTGAGTTTTAAGTCTTTAGATTCTTTGGTTCAATTAATTTTGAATTTACTTGTTTTGGATTTAACTAAAAAAAATAAAATTAAGTTTGGAGTTATTTTTGGGAGTGTTTTGAAAAAGAATTCTTTCAATGATTTAGATATTCTTTTAGTGGGAGAGAATTTAACGCCTAAGGATTTGAAATCTTTAGATGAAGTAAAAAAGAAATTGGAACTTTTTTCTGGAATAGTTTTGAATTTTCATTTGGGTAAATCTAATTTTGAGAATATTTCTAAGGGTGTGGTGTTTTATCAATCTTCTTATATTTTTAATTTAGATGATATTCAAAAACAGTATTTGGAATTTTTTGAAATTTATTTTGAAGGGATTTTTGGGAAGAAGACTAGAAACCTTTTTGATTTGGCATTATTAAATTTGTCTTATGTTTATTGCAAATTAAATGACTTTTCTCCTAAGACAAAGGAAGAGGCGAAGAGCTTTTTTAGTAAGAAATATAAGGTTACAGCATTTAGTGATTTAAATAAAAGGGGGATTCAAATTGGAAAAAAAGTATTTAATTGAACTTGGAATTTCTGAGGAATTCTTGAAAGTGGCTAAGAAAAATTTGAATGTTAGTTTGAGAACTTCAGCTAATAGATTATATTTTTCATTTGAAAAAATGATAATTTCTTATCTTTTATTTAAAAAAATAATTGTTCCAAAGAATCATCAGAAAGTTTGGGAACTTTGTTTAGAGCATCTTGGAGAGGAATTTTATTCTCACATTAGAGAATTGTATGATTTGAGAATGCAAGCGGATTATGGAAATATTAGTAAATTTGTTGAATTTAATAAGAAGATTTTGGATAATAGAATAAAAGAATCCGAGAAGATGATTAAGAAAATAAGAGGGAAAATTTTGGGGAAGAAATTAAAGGGGGGAAAGTTTAAATATAAATAAAAAGTTTATATATATAAACAAATAATTTAAAATGAAATTAAATAATGAGGAAACGGTGTTGTTGAGAATGTTTAAGGATTTTTCTAGTGACTACAATGCGAATAATCTTTCTAAGCTTTTTGATATAACTTCAATGGGAGTTTTGAAAATCTTGAAAAGGCTTGAGGAACAAGGATTGCTTGTTCTTAGAAAAGTCTCGAATATTAAATTTTATGATTTTAATTTTGAGAGTAGTTATGCTAGAGATTACATTTCTTTATTATTTAGGAAAGAGGCAAGTAATTCTTCTCCTTCTGTTAAAAGATGGATTAATGAAATTAGAAAAATTAAAAATGTTGAGATGGTGATTTTATTTGGTTCTGTTTTGACTAAGGGAAAGAATGCAAAAGATATTGATGTTTTGTTTTTAGTTAAAGAAAAGAGTTTTGGTAAGTTGAAAGAAGAGATTAGAAAATTGAATCTAATTAATGACAAGAAGATTCATGCAGTTTATCAGACTAAAAAGGATTTTGTTAGTAATTTGAAGAATAAAGATGAGGTGGTTTTGGATATTTTGAAAGGAGTTGTTGTTTTTGGTGAAAAAGAATTAATAAATATTTTGGGGAGGGTAAAATGAGTCATGCAAAGAATAAATTAAGGTGGTGTTTGAAAAAGGCTTTGGAAGATGGATCAAAAAGAAAACATAGGGGCTTGATTAGAATTGAACCGGATTTGATGATGGCTAAAAAATATATTGAAAAGGCTGAGCATTATCTTAATGCGACTATTTATTTGGAAAAGGATTTTTCAGATGTTTCTGCAAGCACTATTTTCTATTCAACTTATCATTCTCTTTTGGCGGTTTTAGCTAAATTTGGTTATGAATCTCAGAATCAAGAATGCACCTTTGCAGTTATTTATTCTCTTATTGAAGATAGAGAGATTGATTTGGAAAAAGAGTTAATTGAGAGAATCTCTTCTTTTGAATTAGATGAAGATATTGTTGGTTTGCGTGAGAAATATCAATATGGGATTGAGCTTTCTATGAAAAAAGAATTGTTTAATGAAAGTTTGAACTTGGCTAGAAAATTGTTGGGAAGAGTTAAGGAGGTTTTAGAAGAATGAATAAGTTATTATTAATTTTGTTGATTGGAATGTTTTTATTAGCTAGCGGTTTGTCTTTGGTTGAGGCTAAGAGTTTTACTATTTTTAATTCTTCTAATTCTGCTGTTCCTTATTTTTCGGTTAATGGTACGACGGGGTATGTAGGGTTGGGAACGGAGAATCCTTTGAGTGTTTTGCAGATTCCTAATAATGAATGGCTTTCTGCTAGGAATTATGCTGATAGTGGAATTGTGAATATGTTTAAAGTAAATGATGATAATCAGATTGAGGTTGGGGGGACTTTGAATATTGGGAATTTTGAGTTTTCGGAAGATTCTGGTTTGGTGACTTTTGTTGATATGCCTGTTAGTTCTAGTCCTTCTGCTGGAACTGTGGAGAGTTATGTGTTTAAGATTGATGGGGAAAATTTGTTGGGGGTTTATTCCGAGGCTGATGGTTTGGGGGGAATACAGAATAAGAGAATTGGTATTGGAACTGTTAGTCCTTCTTATCCTTTAGACGTTGTTGGTTCTGTTAATGCTTATGATTTTTTAATTAATGGTACTGGTATTGAGGAGAGTATTTCTGGTCAGTTGAATTCTTCTTCTTGGAATCGTTCGGGTACTGATGTTTATTTGGCTAATGTTGGGGATAGTGTTGGTATTGGGACTAGTAGTCCAAGAAGCACTTTAGATATTGCGGGAGCCAATGCAATTCTTACTTTAGGTTCTAATTCTGGAACTGCTTGGTTCCATCTTTATAATAATTCTGGAACTAAAAAATGGGGATTCTCTCCCGATTGGGATAGTGGAAAATTATCTTTATATGATTATACTCGTGGAGCAGCAGTTATGCAATGGGAAGAAAACGGAGATACAATAATAAATAATGGGAATGTTGGGATTGGTACGGATAGTCCTGCTCAAAAATTGGATGTTGTTGGAGCTGCAAGAATTTCTTCAAATATTATTATGGGCAATGCTACAAGCCAAGGAAATTTATATTTAGATGGAGGATATGGGACATATATAACTGCTGCTAATAATAGGCAGCCAATACAATTTTATGTTAATGATAGTGAGAGGGTGAGAATTGATGGTTTGGGGAATGTGGGGATTGGAACGACGAATCCTGGACAATTATTACATCTCTCCCAAAGTGCTGCGACACCAACTTCATTACATATACAAGCCACTAGTGATAGCACCAATGCTGATGCAACAACAATATTTGATTCTAATCAAGCAACTTTTTCAGTAGGAGTTCATGCTACTGGCACAGATAGTTTTAAAATAAGTGAAAATGCAGACATAGCAACTGACCCAAGATTTACAATTATCCAAGGAGGGAATGTTGGAATTGGGACTGATAGTCCAGATAGTTTGTTGCATCTTAGTACTGTTGGTCCTGCAAGAAATACTCGTTATGATGGATTGATAATTCAGCAAACTCCTACTGGAGGATCTCCTTATAGTGGGTTTGGAGCAAATCTTGTTTGGAAGGGAGCGACTTATAAGAATTCTACTGTGACTGATCTTGGAGGGATTTCTGTTGTTGCAACAGATCATAGTGGTTCAACCACGGGACATGAAATGATTTTTGAACTTGTTTCAAATTCAACAACTCATGAATATTCAGAAAGAATGAGGATTGATGAGGGAGGAAATTTAGGTATTGGGACTAGTAGCCCTGTATCAATGTTACATATAAATAATGATAGTTCTGATAAGGGTGGAGAAATAGTTTTAAGTCTTACAAGTACAAATAATCCTCCACTTTCAACAGATGATTTGGGAAGTTTATGGTTTGGATCACTTGAAGGTTCTGGATATAGGGCAGCAGGTATTAAAGGTATTGCTGAATTAGATTTTAATAGTGATGATACTCCTTCTGCATTGACTTTTTTAACAACTCCTGATGCTTCAGGAACTGCTGTTGAAAGAATGAGGATTGATAGAGATGGAAACGTAGGAATAGGAACAACTGATCCTCAAAATGAATTGAATGTGATTGGGGATTTGAATGTGACTGGTATTATATATAATGCAGATGGGGATGCTGTTGTTGGTGGAAGTGGTGTTGCGAATCGTGCGGCGTTCTGGACTGATTCTGATACTTTAAGTTATGATGGTAATTTTACCTGGGATAATACTAATAAGAGGTTGGGGATTGGGACGACTTCCCCTACTGCGAGGTTGGATATAAAAGGAGGTTCTGGTTCAGATGATGTTTTAGTATTTAGGAATATTGATGATTATGAATTAGGTTCTTTAGGATATGCTAATAATGATGCATTTATGGAATTAAAAGATGGAACGTTAGCTACTAAAATTAAATTAAATTCTGATGGAGACAGTTATCTTAATGGTGGAGATGTGGGAATAGGTACAAATAGTCCGGCAAATAAATTAACTGTTTCTGGTCCAAATACTAGTCCTTCATTGACTGGGACTTCTGTAGCTAATGCTTCTTTGTTAATTTCAAATAGTGATACAGCTTATGGGACTTTTTTTGGAACGACTGGAAGTGGAATAGGATTAATTCAACAGAGGAGGCAATCTTCTGAAACATATTATGATTTGGCATTAAATCCTTATGGAGGGGATGTTGGGATTGGGACTGCGAGTCCTTCAAATACTTTACATGTAGATAAAGATGCTTCAATAGGCGGATTTGGTTCTTTAACATTAGCAAATGCAGGATTGAGAATAGAAGATTCTGCAATAAGTGCTTATTTTGATGGGAATACTTGGGTTTCTAATGGAAATGGAAACTTAAATATTGGAACTGTTGGAGGACAAGACATAAATTTTGGGACAAATGATACTACCAGAGCTACTATTGATTCTTCAGGGAGAGTTGGGATTGGAACAACTAGTCCTACTTATTTTTTGGATATTCAAGATACAACAGTTGATTTAAGATTGAGATCTACTGGAAACAATGATGCAAGAATTTTATTAGGAACCAATGATGATGAGGATTGGCATATAATTTCGGACGCAAGTGAATCTGGAAAATTAAGATTTATTAATCAAGATGGAGCTTCACTTCCTGTTTTAACCTTACAACAAGATGGCAACGTCGGTATTGGAACTGCAACCCCTCAGAATAAGTTGAATGTTGCGGGTGATGCGAATGTGACGGGAACTATGTATATTGGAGATACTTCAATTACTACAGAATCAAATGGAGATGTTAATGTATGGTAAAGGAAATGGATAAGAAAGAATTAAATTTTATTTTACAAGAGGGTGAAGGCCAGTATATAGAGTTTAAAGAGAAACTTAGTGGGTTAGATAAAGAGATTGTTGCTTTTGCAAATAGTTCTGGGGGAAAGATTTTCTTAGGTGTTGATGAAATTCAACTGTCCCTAATTTGGGTACAACTGAAATCAAAAACAAAAGAATGGAGGGAAAGATTTAAATATAATTTAACATAAATGTTACAAATGGAACAAAAAGATTACAAACTTGAAATAGTGAATGTTTTGATTAGAGGAAAAAATCATTTAAGAGGTATCTCAACTAAGTTAGGAATTAATCATATGATGGTTATTAGGAAAATTAAGCATTTGGAAAAAGAGAATGTTGTGGATTATGTGATTGAGGGGAGAAATAAAATTTATTTTCTAAAAGAAAGTCCTGAAGCTAGAAATTATGTTTTTATGTCCCAGAATTATATTTTAACTAAACTTTTATTAAAATATCCTTTTTTGAGAGAAATTATTTTGAAAATTCAGAAAGATAGAAAGATTAAATTTGCTTGTTTGTTTGGAAGTTATTCTAAGGGGAATGAGACTAAGAAAAGTGATGTTGATATTTATATTGAAATTAGCGATTTAAATTTAAAAAAAGAATACTCTAAATTGGATTCTAAATTTAGTATTAAGATTGGAAAATGGGATAAAAATAATTTATTAATTAAAGAGATAATTAGTAATTGTATTTTAATTAAAGGGGGGGATATTTATTATGAAAGGATTTTTGATTAAATTGGCTAAACAAGATAAATTAAAATTTATTGAACCAAATGAAAATGTTTTTTTATCTTATTCGGAAAAATCTCTTAGCAATCTTGAATCTGCAAGAATTTTGCTGGATAATAATAAATTTGAGGAAGCTGTTTCCTTTGTTTATTATAGCATGTATAATTTGGTTTTGGCTTTACTGTATAAAGCTGGAATAAAATCGGAAAATCATTCTGCTTCGATAGTTCTTTTAAAAAAGGTTTTCGGATTTGAGAATAAATTGATTCTTGAGGCAAAAACAGAGAGAATAGATAAACAATATTATGTTGGATTTTCTGTTTTTAAGAAAGAGGTTCAGGAAGGGATTGAAATTGCTGAAAGTTTTAATCGTGAACTTAAGGGTTTTATTTCTGGGATTAATCGGGGAGATATTGAGGAATATAGGGATAAATTAAGGGATTTGTTAAAATGGAAAAAGAAAATTAAAGAAAAAATGGAAAAGAAAATATTAAATTTTATTTTACAAGAGGGTGAAGGCCAGTATATAGAATTTAAAGAAAGATTAGGTTTAGATTTTTCTAAGGAGATTGTTGCTTTTGCAAATAGTTCTGGGGGAAAGATTTTCTTAGGTGTTGATGATAAGAATATTGTTAAGGGAATTGAAATCACCAATAAATTAAAATCTCAGATTCAAGATATTGCTAAGAATTGTGATCCTTCTATAGAAATTGAGCTTGAGAGCGTCGAGGGGAAAGGTGTTTTGGTTGTTAGTGTTGAGGAAGGAAAGAATAAACCGTATTCTTGTAAGGAAGGATTTTATTTAAGGATGGGTGCGAATTCTCAGAAAATGAAAAGAGATGAGATAATGGAATTGGCTGTTAAAGAAGGAAAGATTAGATTTGATGAACAGATTTGTAAGGACTTTGATTGGAAGGATTTTGATTCTGAGAAGTTTGAGTATTATTTGAAGTTGGCTGGACTTTCAAATAATTTGGGAAGAGAAGATATGTTAAAAAATTTAAAGATTTTAACTAGAGAGGGTTTTACGAATGCGGGTGTTTTGTTCTTTTCTAAAAATCCTTACAAATATCTTGGAAATTCTAAAGTTAGATGTGTTCATTTTAGAGGAGATGAAAGAATTAATATTTTGGATAAAAAAGAAATTGATAAAGGTATTGTTGGAAATATCGAGTTTGCTATTTCTTATTTGGAGGATAGAGTTCCTGTTGAGTTTAGGATTAGAAATGCTAGGAGAGAGGAGTTTCCAGAATATGTGAAGGAGGCTTATAGAGAGATAATTGTTAATGCTATTGTTCATAGGGATTATTTTATTGATGCAGAGGTTGCGGTGGAAAAATTAAAAAATAAAATATTTATTACTAATCCGGGAGAATCCTTTGTTTCAAAAGAGGATTTAGGAAAGGATAGTAAGTTTAGGAATCGTTTAATTGCAGATTTACTTTCTAAAACTATTTTTATGGAAAAGGTTGGAACCGGGATAAATAGGGTAAAGGATTTTTGTGCTAGGAATAATAATAATGTTGAGTTTGATGTGGGAGAAACTAGTTTTAGAGTAAATATTTTTAGTAATAAATTAGGTTTGCAAGACAAAAATGTCCCCAAAAATGTCCCCAAAAATGTCCCCAAAAAATTAAGTTCTGAAGAAAGAAGATATAATATTCTTGAAAAAATTCGATTAAATGAAAAGTTTACAAAGAGAAGTTTGTCTATTGAGTTTGGAATTGATATAAGAGAAATTCAAAGAGATTTAGATAAACTGAAAAATAAAATTGAGTTTGTGGGTTCAAAGAGAGAAGGACATTGGAGGATTAAAAATGAATAAGTTGAATGTTGTGGGTGATGCGAATGTGGCTGGGATACTGCTAAGTATGACCCAAAATACTGAATGCTGGGCCTCTATGTATATTGGAGATACTTCGATTACTACGGAATCAAATGGAGATGTGAATGTATGGTAAAGGAAATTAAAGGAGAAAGATACTTAAGTACTAAAATACTCAATTAAGTAAAATGATACACAACAAATATTTTGAAATTGTGAAAGAATTTCTTAGAGGATACTTTAAGACAATTTATGGAAGGGAATTAGTTGGAAAAGTTGAATTTAGTCAGAAAAATATTGCTAATACTTTGGGAGAATTAGAAGGGCAAAGAATTTTGATTTCAAATTTTAATGGCAATAGAAGATATTATTCTTTGAATTTTGAAAATCCTTTGATTAGGGATCATATTTCTTTTTTTGAGAAGTATGTAAAGCTTTCTTTTTTGAAAAAGAATCCTGTTTTAATTGATTTTTCTAGTAAAGTTTCTGGTAAAATTGTTTGTGTTTTTGGAAGTTATGCGAAGGGAATAAATAAAAAAAATTCAGATTTGGATTTGTTGGTTGTTGGGGGAGATAGTAATGAAATTTCTCAACTTGGTAAAGAATATGGTTTAGATGTTCAGGTTTTTAATCTTTCTTTGAGTGATTTTAGGAAAGGTTTTGCAAATAATCTTATTTTGAAGGAATGTTTGAAAAATCATGTTGTTTTGAAAGGGGAAAATTTGTTTGTAAGTGAGGTGATAAAATGGAAAATATGAATTGGTGTAAAAAACAGAAAAAAGGAATCAGAATAATTGAACCTAATTTGGATATTGCTAATGGTTATTTGAAAATGGCCGTTGATTCTATTGGAACTATGAACCGAGAGAAAGACAAGAATTTAATTTTCTCTGTTTCTGCAGGATATTATTGCATTTATTATTCTTTGTATGCTATTATGCAAAAACTTGGATTTAAGTGTGAAATTCATTCTTGTTCTATAAAATTTGTTAAATTGTTTTTGAATGAGTTTTATTCTAAAGAGGATTTTGATTTAATGAATAGATCTTTTTCTTTGAGGAACAATTTTCAATATTATGTAAATAAAGAATTCAATAAAGAGGATTTAAGTTTTTTATGGAATAATGCTTATGGATTTTATGTTAAATCTCGAGAAGTGTTATTAAGACTGAATGAAATTAAAATAAAAGAAATAAGGGAGAGGTTTGAAAATGAATAAATTGAATGTTGCGGATGATGCGAATGTGACGGGGATACTGCTAAGTATGACCCAAAGCACTGAATGCTGGGCCTCTATGTATATTGGAGATACTTCAATTACTACAGAATCAAATGGAGATGTGAATGTATGGTAAAGGAAAAAGAGTATAAGATATTTGGTGGAAGAATTAAAATGAAAATGGAAAAAAGAGAAATAGGAAGTTTGATAAAGAAGAATTTAATTTCCTTATTAAAAGGAAAGAAGAATAATATACTTTCCTTATCAAAAGGACATAATAAAAAATGAAAGATCAAATAAAAAAAATAATAAAAGAGTTTCATGAAAAAGATTTATTCGAAACATTCGATAGAGAGATTGAAATTCCTTTTAATTCAAAAAAAATTGTAACCATTATTGGGCCAAGAAGAGCAGGAAAAACTTTTTTACTGTACAATTCAATAAAAAAAATAAAAGATAAAACTAATGTAATTTACATTAACTTTGAAGATGAGAGATTAGATTTTAAAAAAGAAAATTTAGATTTAATTTTCCAGGCTTATTTTGAATTATATCCTGAAAAGAAAGAAAGCGATTTATTTTTGTTTTTTGATGAAATTCAAGAAATTTCTGGGTGGGAAAAATTTGTTAGAAGAGTATATGATAATATTACTCAAAAGATATTTTTAACCGGTTCTTCTGCAAAACTATTATCTAAAGAAATTGCGACTTCTCTTAGAGGCAGAACCATTTCTTATGAATTGCTTCCCCTTTCTTTTAGAGAATATCTAAAATTTAAAAAGATTAAATCAGAACAGTATACTACAAAAGGTTTAGCAAAAATAAAAGCGGAATTTAAAAAATATTTATTTTTCGGAGCGTTCCCAGAGTTAATAGATAAAGAAGATGAAATAAGAAGAAAGTCCTTGAATGATTATTTAGATGTTATGATTTATAGGGATATAGTCGAAAGATATAATGTTTCAAATGTTTTATCTTTGAACAGTTTTATAAAAAAAATCTTGACAAATCCTTCGCAAGAAATTTCTATAAATAAAATTTATAATGATTTTAAATCTCAGGGAATAAAAATAAGTAAAGATGTTATTTATCAATATTCTAAATATTTGGAAGATGCATTTATAATTTTTCCAATAAAAAATTATTCTGAATCTATGGGGAAACAAAAAATAAAGAAATTTTATCCTGTTGACACTGGCTTGTCCACAAATAATTTTGTAACTTTAAGTGAAGAGTATGGGAAAATTTTAGAACTTGTTTGTTATTTGCATCTTAGAAGAGAATCTAAAGAGATATATTATTTTAATGAAGAAACTGAATGCGATTTTATAATAAAAGAGAAAAATAAAATCGTTCAGGCAATTCAGGTTTCAAAAAGTTTGAAAAATGAAAAAACAAAATTAAGGGAGATTAAGGGATTGTTAGGAGCTATGAAGAGATTTGGTCTGAAAGAGGGATTGATTTTAACAAAGGATGAAGAGGAAGATTTTGTTGTTGAAGGGAAAAAAATTAGGGTTTTGCCTGTTTGGAAGTGGCTTTTGGAGGATTTTGAATGAAAAGTAAAGAATTAATTAAAAAAGGTGAATCTAAAAATTTAGAGTTCAAAGAGTCTTTAAGTCTAAAAGAAGATATTGGTAAATGTGTTTCGGCTTTTTGTAATTGTTGTGATGGAAGGATTTTAGTTGGAGTTAGCGACGAGGGAGTGATTAAGGGAATAGAAATAGGTAAGAAAACAATTGAGCAGTTAGCTAATTATATTAAGCAAAATACTGATGTTTCTGTTTATGTGAATATTGAAGTTGAAAGGGTTGAGGGGAAGGAAATTATTGTGATTGGGGTTAAGGAGTGTGAGGAGAAGCCGGTGTTTTTTAGAGGGAATTGTTATGTTCGGGTTGGGAAGTTTAGCCATAAGTTAAGTGCTTCTGAGATTAGGAAGATGGCTAAGGAAAGTGTGAAGTTTCATTGGGATGGGCAGGTTTGTGAGGGTGCTGAGTTGGGGGATATTGATTTGAAGAATGTTAAGAGATATTTGGATTATAGGGAGAAATATCGGAATATTTCTTCTGTGTTAAAAATTTCTACCAATAGATTTTTAGAAAATATTAAAGCAATTAAAAATAATAAACCTACTTATGCAGGAATTTTGTTTTTTGGAAAATCTCCTCAGAAGTTTTTGAGTAATGCTAGGTTGCATGTCGTTAGATTTAAGGGGATAAAAGTTATTCATCCAACTTTAGATAGTGCTAATTATGAGGGAACTATTTGGGAAATGATTGATTTGGCAGAGGATTTTATTAGAAAGAATATTAGGCTTTTTGGTGAAAGAACTGAGAAAAGTTTTCAAAGAGAGGATAAATTTGAGTATCCAATTAAGGCTTTAAGGGAAGCAATGATTAATGCATTGATACATAGAAATTACTCTGAGACCGGGGATGTTAAAGTGTTTATTTTTGATGATCGGATTGAAATTATTAATCCGGGTACTTTTCCAAAAGGAGTGAGTCCTAAGAAGCCTTGTCATAAACCGGTTAACGAAATTTTATCTCAGTTAGTTTATGATATTGGTTTTGTTGATAAGTATGGTTCTGGGATTAAGCTTATGAATAGTTTGTGTGAGGGACAGGGGAATAAGAAGCCCTCTTATGATTTGAATGAAATTGAGACTAAGATTATTTTTGAGTCTCCTGTTGAGGAATCTAGTTTTATTGAGGAAAGTATTTTGGATGGTTTGAATGAGAGGCAGAGGCAATTTGCAAAATCTGGAATCACAAATATTTCTAGAAAGGAATATTCTGAGTTGGTTAAATGTTCTGTTAGGACAGCATTTGCTGATTTACAAGATCTTTTACAAAAGAATATTGTTAAAATTTTAGGAGGGGGCAAATATGTTCGTTATGCGATTAAATAAATCTCACGTGCAATCTCACGTGCAATCTCACGTGCAATCTCAAGATGTTTCTCGTGAAGTTTTTGAGGGAAATGAGGTTGCTTTTTTTAAGGATAAGATTGAATTTTATAACCCTGGAGATTTACCCGGAAATATTACTCCAGAAAATATTGTTTATGAGCAATATTCTAGAAATGTTGTTTTATCTGATGTTCTTGGAAAGGTTAAATATATTGAGGAGCTTGGGGAGGGTTGGGATAAAATTATTGAGAGTTTTGAAAAAGCAGAGTATAAAACTAAAATGCCTGAAGTTTTAGATACTGGAAATACGGTTATTGTTACTTTTTTTAGTCCAGAGGAGATGTTGGAGAAAACTAGGGAGAAAACTAGGGAAAAAACTAGGGAGAAACTTTTAGAGCTAATAAGAGTAAATAAAGATATTACTCAAAATGAAATGGCTCAGAAGATAAATTTGACTATTAAAGGAGTAGAGTGGAATATTAAAAAAATGAAGGAGCTGGGTTTAATTGAAAGAGTTGGAAGTGCTAAGGGAGGGTATTGGGAGGTGAAAAATGAGAAATAAATTATTAATTATATTTTTAGGAATGTTTATCTTACTTGGAGCTTTAGTTCCGATGGTTTCTGCTGCACCCGAGGGTGTCTCCCCCGTTGATGGAACTGGGGGGAAGAAGATGTGGAATTTTAATAATCATACTGTGACATTGCTAAGTGTACCCCAAAACACTGAATGCTGGGGCAATGTTTCTGATGATTTGTCACCATTGGCGTACCCTGAAACTTTTCTTGTAGAAAAGTTTACTAAGGGCAATGTTGGGGGAGATATTTATGGAGATGGTTCGGGTTTGAGTGGGGTTAGTAATTGGAAAGGAAGAATATGTTTAATAATGGAACAGAGTTTTTTATTAGGTATTGAGGTGGAAAATGAAAACTAATAAATCAAAATTAGATTGGTGCTTGAGGAATGAAAATCTAGGTGAGAAAATAATGAAAGGAAAAATTTATAAATTAAATGAGGTTAATTTTATTACTAATAGTAATATTAGGTCTATGCTCCCTGGTGATCTACGGGTTGCCAGATGCTTTTTTTATTTTGGAGGTTCTTATGTCTAAAGATACTTTAATTTTTGTTGATAACGGTTTTTTTAGGTTAGTTCAAAAAGAGTTTGAAAGTAAGTTAAATAAAAAAACAAGATTTTTGAAATCTTTTAGAAATTTTTGTGAAAATGAGAATTTAAATTTAAAACATTTATTTTTTTATACAGCCCCTCCTTATCAAAGTGAAAAATCTTCAGAAAAAGAGATTGTTTTAAAGAGGAATTATGACAATCTTTCTAGGTTATTGGGATATAAAAAGTGGATAACTCTTAGGGAAGGGAGATGTCAAAGATTGAAAGTTGATGGGAATTTTAAATATTCTCAGAAAGGAGTAGATATTTTGTTAGCAATGGATTTAATGAGATTTGATCGTACTTTTCAAACTGTTAAGAAGATAATTTTAATTATTTGTGATAGTGATTTTGTACCTGCAATTAATAGATTAAAAGAGGAAGGAATTGAAGTAATTGTTTATACTTATTTTGATAGGATAAGGGGAAGTCCTTTTTCTAGATATAATGAATTATTGGGCTCTGCTTCTAGGTGGGTTAAATTAAGGAAGGAGGATTTTATATGAAAAATAAATTATTCTTAGTTCTATGTATGTTTCTTTTAGTCTTGGCTCCGATGGTTTCTGCCGAGAAGATGTGGAATTTTAATAATCATACTGTGAATATTTCTGATGATTTGTATGTTGGGGGAGATATTTATGGAGATGGTTCGGGTTTGAGTGGAGTTAGTAATTGGAATGTTTCGGGGACTAATTTATTTCCTGGTAGTTTGGATTATGATGTTGGGATTGGGGTTGCTAGTCCTTCGGGTAAGTTGCATGTTTATGACGCAACGCATAGTGCGATAATTTTAGGTAGAGCTGGGGTTCCTGGTTTTTTGGGTATTTGGAATTATTCTGAAGGAGCAATTACTTTTGGTGCTAAGAGTTCTGATGGAATGAATTTTATTACTGATGATGAAACTAGGATGGCTATTGGTTCTGGGGGAGGAGTTAGTGTTTCTGGAGGAAATAATTTTTCTGTTAGTGGGTCTAAGTTTTTTGTTGATGTCTCGACGGATAGGGTTGGGATTGGGACGGGGAGTCCAAGTCAAACACTGGATGTAGGGGGAGATCTTGCAGTAACTGGAGGAGATATTTATTTTGAAAGTACTGATTCTAGTGGGATGTATATTAATGCAGATATTAGTGGAACTAGTTATTTCAGACTTCTTGATGGGGGATCTGCAGTAGGTTTATTGGCAGGAAGTCTAGCTGTTGATTCTAGTTATTCTAGTGCTGAGAGTAATTTGGCTACTTTGGGAAGCAATAGTTTAGCGGTAAAAAATAATGGTTACTTTGGCGGTAACGTAGGTATAGGAACAACTAGTCCTGATAGATCTTTAGAGGTTGGAAATATGGTTCTTGGAAGTTATCCAGATTCAAATGCAAATATATTAAGTTCTGGTGGAATAATTATTGGAGAAAATAGAGATATTTCTTTTAGTCCTTCGTATGCTATTCATGGAAATATAGGATATAATACCTCTGGGGTTTCAGAAGCAAAATTAGAAATGCAAGGTTATTATGGAATAAATTTTCTTACTCGTTCAAGTTCTAAAATGGTTATTGAAGGAGATTCTGGGAATGTTGGGATTGGGACAACAACTCCTCAGAATGATTTGAATGTTATTGGTGATGGTAACTTTACTGGTACTATTTATCAGGCTGGTTCTTCTTTGGATGATACTTATCTTCGGTCGGATGGGGATAATGGGACGGGAGAGTATAACTTTGGGGGAAGTTGGGCGGATGGAGGAGTTACTATTAATGATGGAGGGGTTTATGCTCAGACTGTTTATGTTTATAATATAACTTCTTTGGGTGTGACGGATTTGAAGATTAATGGTTCGTTGATGCCTCAGGATGGTTTTGATAATATTTTCGATGTTGGTTCACCGTCGTTAAGATGGAATGATGGTTTCTTTGGAGGGGATTTGAATGTTAATGGAACAATTAGTGCTGGAGGTCAGTCGATGGTTGGTGGTTCGGGTGTTGCTAATCGTGCGGCGTTCTGGACTGATGCTGATAGTTTATCTTATGATGGGAACTTTACTTGGGATAATACTAATAAGAGGTTGGGGATTGGGGAAGCAAGTCCGGCTCACAAATTGCATGTTCAAGATCTTACTGATCCTATGATAACAATTGAGAGAGAGGGTGCATGGCAGTGGGGAGTTGGTGTTGGGGGTTCTGGTAATAATGGGGAGAGTTCTTATTTTGTTATAGAGGATACTTCTGGGGGAGCGGATATACCTTTTACCATTGCTCATACTACTGGAAATGTTGGTATTGGTACTAGTAGTCCCATAGACATGTTACATATTGAAGATGGAGACACTGGAAATACCCCTAATGGAATTACTCAGGTTTCAATAGAAGGTACAGGTGCGCATGGTTTGGCTTTTGTAGGAGACGGAGGAGATAGTCAGTATATTCTGTTTGGAGATTCAGATGATAATATTGGATATATTAAATATGATCATACTACGAATGATATGGCTTTGAGGGCGAATAATGTTGCTGATCAGTTGGTTTTGGATACGACGGGAAATGTTGGGATTGGGACTAGTAGTCCTTTAACTCCTTTACATGTAAATACCAGTAATATTAACGCAATACTTGCTAAAGATGATAGTTCTACTGTTTATACTGCGATTGGAAATGATGGAGTTTCTGGATATTTAACAGCGGGTTCAAGTGCTGGGAGTGAAAATGTTGATTTAATTATTAGAACCGCAATTGCTGGAGTTGAAACTGAAAGAATGAGAATAGACAGCGACGGCAACGTCGGCATCGGTACGACTAGTCCGACGGCGAAGTTGGATGTACAAGGATACACTAATAGTGGAGTTGATGCTTCACACATTTCTTTTAGTGCAACTAGGTCTGATTTAGGATATATCGGTTACGGAGATTTTATTGGAACACAAGATTTTAAATTTCAAAATACAGCCGGTTCCTATGTTCCAGGGATTCAACTTATTGGGAAAATGGGTGGAACGGCAGGAGATAATGTTGAGGCTACTTCTCATGCAACATTTGATATTCAACAGAGAATAAATGGTGTAATGACATCGGCTTTGTTTGTAAATAGACTCGGCAACGTCGGCATCGGGACGACGAGTCCAGTGAGGAAGTTGGAAATTGCAGACACTTCAGATGCTTCTATTTACATAAGAAAGAATTCAACTGGAAGTGGAGATTATTCAGAATTATTATTTGGTGTTTCAACTGCTACAATTTATAATGGGGCAATAAGAATGGAAAGACAATCGGTTTCGGGGGACATGCATTTAATGACTCAAAAAACTTCTGGAGGAGCATATGATAATTTAGAAACTACAATGTTTTTAGATGGAAGTACTAATAACGTAGGCATCGGGACGACGAGTCCTGATTCTGTCTTAGATGTTGAATCTTCAGGTGCAGGAGAAGGAATAAAGTTAACAGGAAGTTCTGGAAACACTCGGGCTCAAATTCTTACAGGAGGGAGTGCAGATGGAAATGCTTATTTAAATTTAGCGAATTCTTCAAATTCAAATACTGTTCAAATACATTCGGCTTCAAATTCTTATTTCAATGGAGGCAACGTCGGCATCGGGACGACGAGTCCTGATTCTAAACTACATTTATATGGAGATACACCAAGATTAATATTTGAAGATAGTGCAGCAGATAGATTAAATTATATACAAGCTTATAGTG